>Ga0116228_10000206_pt1 | contig 41814 bp, 40 predicted proteins | sample S1TSphfallax_2_FD_89694 | JGI IMG/M metagenome (GOLD analysis project Ga0116228, IMG submission 89694) | Host-associated microbial communities from peat moss isolated from Minnesota, USA - S1T2_Fc - Sphagnum fallax MG | ecosystem: Host-associated > Plants > Peat moss > Unclassified | place...
TCTTGACGGATTCCTTTACCGCGCGGGCCTCATCGCCGGCGAGGGTGGGATCCGCGGGTGGGTCATCCGCTGCATGCAGCGCGGCGGCCGGCGCCAACGCGAGCATCACGCCCAGCACAGCTGCATTCGATTTGTTGTTCATGTGAGCGTCTCCGTCGATCCAGCCAAAAAAACTTCGCCCTAACCGAAAACATCGCCGTATTTTTCCCGGAGCGCCGCCTTCTGAACCTTGCCCGTTCCTCCCACCGGCAGGCTATCCAGGAAGATGACATCGTCGGGCACCCACCAGCGCGCCAGCCGCTGCGCCAAGAATTCCAGTATCTGGTCGCGCGACACGCTGGCTTTCGGCTTGACCACCACGAACAGCAACGGGCGCTCCTGCCATTTCGGGTGCTTTACGCCGATGACCGCGGCCGCGGCGACTTCCGGATGCGCCGTCGCCGCATTCTCGACATCGAGGGAACTGATCCACTCGCCGCCCGTCTTGATCAGATCCTTGGCGCGATCGCGTATTTGCATGACGCCTTGCGGATCGATGGTAGCGATATCGCCGGTCGGAAACCACCCATCGATGAGGGGCGACCGGTCGCTCTTGTAATAGCCCGCGGCGATCCATTGCCCCCGAACCAACAGCTCGCCCTGAGATTCTCCGTCCCGAGGCAGCGTCGCTCCGTGTTCATCGACGACTTTGATGTCGATGCCGAACACCGATTTTCCCTGCTTGGAGATCAGCGCGTGCCGCTGTGCCGCAGGCCAGGTCATTTGTTCGGCATCCAGGGCGCTGATCGTGGCGACGGCGACTGTTTCGGTCATGCCCCAGCCTTGCCTGACTTCGACCCCGTAGTTTTCCGCCAGCTTGGCCGTCAGCGCCGTCGGCATCGCCGAGCCTCCGGCCACGATGCGCTGCAGGCTGGCTAGGCGCAGATCATGCTGTTCGAGATGCTGAATCAACTGCAGCCACACGGTCGGCACGCCCGCGCTGACGGTGACGCGTTCGCTCTGCATGAGTTCGTAGATGCTGGCGCCGTCGAGACGCGGTCCCGGGAGTACCATTTTCGCGCCCGCGATCAGTGCCGCATAGGGCACGCACCAGCCGTTGACGTGGAACATGGGCACGATGGGCAGCACCGTATCGCGCACGGACAACCCGATCACATCGGGCGTGCAGATCATCATCGCGTTCAGCACCATGGCACGGTGCGTGTAAAACACGCCTTTCGGATTCCCGGTGGTTCCCGACGTGTAGCAGAGCGCGGCTCCCAGGCGCTCGTCGAATTGCGGCCACGCGTACGCCTCTTGCTGCCCGGCCAGCATATCCTCGTAACAGACGACATTGCGCAACGACGCGAAGGTGGGCATTCGTCCGGCGTCTGTCAGACACACCCACGCGATGACGCGCGGGCATTGCGGCGCCAGCGCTTCGATCAGCGCGGCAAACGTGACGTCGAACAGGACGACGCGGTCGTCGGCGTGGTTGATGATGTAGACCAGCTGCGAGACGTGCAGGCGCGGATTGCAGGTGTGCAGGATCAGGCCGCTGCCCGATACCGCGAAGTAGGCTTCGAGGTGACGGTGATTGCTCCAGGCCAAGGATCCGACCACGTCACCGCGCGACAGTCCCAGGCCGGCCAGCGCATTCGCAAGCCGTCGCGCGCGAACCGCGCTCTCGGCCACCGTGTAGCGGAATACGGCCCCCTCGGTTTCGCGCGAGACGATTTCCACCTGTGCGCGCTGTGCGGCGGCGTGCTCGAGAATCGACGCGATCAGCAGCGGCAGATCCATCATGAGGCCTGGTTGATGCATCGCTTCGTATCGCTTGGTGTTTACTTGCCGGCCGTTGCGGTTTGTTGCGCGTTGTAAGCCGCCCAGCTCTGGTCGATCAAATAGGCATGCACGCTCTCGACGTCTTCAGGGCTCAATAGGTCGTCGAAACGCTCCATGCCCGCCGGCGCCAGAAGACCCTTCAACACGATGTCGTTGAAGGCCACGTGCAAGCCATCGTTGAGCCGCCGAAGATCCGGAGTGGTGCTCGGACCGAGTTGATGACAGCGCGAGCATTGCGCGATGAACACGATTTCTCCGGCTTCTATTTGGGCGCGGGTCGCCTTTTGCTCGGGCGGCTTCTGCAGCGCGGGCTCGGTGCGTGGCGGCGGGGTGGGGACTGCACCGCCGCCCAGCTTGAAGGCGATGATGCGGTTGGTGTTTTGATATTTGAGAGCGGCGCTGGTTGGAGGGATCGGCCCGATCGTGATCGAGGTGCCGCCGTAGCCGGTTTGTACCGCAACGAATTGCTCGCCATTGATCGAATAGGTCATCGGTGCGGCCATGATGTGACTGCCGGTCTTGATGACCTTCAATACCTTGCCGGTGTCGGCGGCATACACCCACATCTCGCCGCTGCCGCGGCCCTGGAACACGAGGTTGCCCGCCGTCGACATGATGCCGCCGTCATTGCCGCGAATGCCGGAGGAAGTCTCGTGTTCCCACACTGCCTTGCCCGCGACCGGATCCCACGCGCGGATCAACTCGCGCACCGGTTTGACGTGGCGCATGGCCTTGATCGCGGTTTCGTCCGGCACGGGCCCGAAGACCCTTGCCACATCCTTCGCGTCGTAGGTCGCATCGGGAATGACTCCCTGCGCCGTGAAAAACCCCTCGATGTAGTTCACCTTGCTGCCATTGTGCAACAGGTCGATCCAGATCGTCGGGACGTCGATCACGGGAATGTAGACCAGGTGCGTCTGCGGGCTGTACGACATCGGATTCCACGTGTGCGCACCCATCCAGGATGGATAGATGTTCTTCGCCCCGTCGTGCCACTGTGCCTGCGGGGTGATCACGGGTCGTCCCGTCTTCATGTCCACGCGGCTCGCCCAATTCATGAACGCGTAGTTGTTCGCGGACAGCAGTTCGCCGCTCTTGCGGTCCAATACGTAAAAGAACGCGTTCTTCGAGGCCTGCATGATCACCGAGCGGCGTGAGCCCCCGATGGAGATATCCGCGAGGATGAGCTTTTGCACCGCGTCGTAATCCCAGCTGTCGTGCGGGGTTTCCTGGTAGTACCACGCCATGCGCCCGGTGGTTGCGTCCACGGCAATGATGCAGGTGGCATAAAGGGCGTCGAAATTCGACGGTCCTACCTGTCGTAAATCATAGGGAGCGGCATTGCCGGTTCCGAAGTACACCAGGTTCAGCGTTGGATCGTAGGCAAACCCGTCCCACACGGTCGCGCCGCCTTTGAACCGCGGATCGCGGTGCGCATCCCAGGTTTTGTCGGCCGCGGCAAGTTCGGGATTTTCGTAGGGTTGACCGGGAGCCGGCGGGACGGTGAAAAAACGCCACTTGAACGCACCGCTGTTCAAATCGTAAGCCGATACATAGCCGCGCACGGCACCGTGTCCCATGTCGCCGCCGCTGTTGCCGATGATCACGACGCCGCCCGCAATCACTGGCGCGCCGGTGCTCGAATAGGGCAGCTTATGATCGACGATGGTGTCGGCCTGCCAAAGTTGCTTGCCGGTGGCGGCGTCCAATGCATGCAAGCGTCCGTCGACGGATGCCACGTAGACCTTGTTCTTGGAGACGGCGACGCCGCGATTGACGAGATCACAACAAGGATTTCTCGCGGCCTGCGGATCGGTCTTCGGATCGAATCGCCACAATTCCTTGCCGGTGGCGGCGTCTACCGCATACACGTAACCCCAGGTTCCCGAGGTATACATAACGCCGTCGATCACGAGCGGCGTGGCTTCCTGGCCGCGCATCGGTTCGCCTAAATCGTAGCTCCAGGCGTAGCCGAGACTACCGACGTTGCCGGCGTCGATTTTCGCCAGCGGCGAAAAATAGGTGCCGTCCTGGTCGCCTCCGCCGGTATACCAGTTCCGCCCCTCATCGGCGCCGGCGGTGGCGCTGGCGCTGGCAGCGGCGGCCGCGCACGACAGCAATGCGATGAGGACCTTGGCGGAAACGCGGGAGGCATTCGCATCGCGACGGGTAAACGTGGTTGGCAGCAAGCTTCAGTCTCCCAATGTAAGGCCTCAAGCTTAACCAACATCCGCGGTCAGCGGTATCCGAGGCCACTCGCGCCGCGGATCGCCGCTATACTTGTACAAAAGGCCCATGTCCAAGATCTTAAGCATCGACGATTTGCGGGAACTCGCCAGGCGGCGAGTGCCGCGCGCCATATTCGATTACGCCGCCGGCGGCTCGTACGAGGAACGCACCCTGTGGCGCAACGCCGCGGATCTGGACGCCATGACTTTCCGCCAACGGGTCATGGTGGACGTGTCCGATGTCTCCCTCGGTAGCTCGTTGCTAGGCTCGCCGGTATCCATGCCGCTGGCCATCGCGCCCACGGGACTTGCCGGTCTGTTCCATGCGGACGGCGAGATTCTCGGTGCACGCGCCGCGGCGGCATGTGGCATTCCCTTTTGCTTGAGCACCATGTCCATCTGCTCGATCGAGGATGTGCGCGCCGCCACGCAGCAACCATTCTGGTTCCAGCAGTACCTGATGCGGGATCGCGGCTTCAATCAGGAAATGATCGATCGCGCGGCGGCCGCGCAATGCTCGGCGCTGATCTTGACCCTGGATCTGCAAGTCCTCGGCGAACGGCGCCGCGATCCGAGAAACGGACTGACGATTCCGCCGCGGCTGACGCTGCGCAACGCCTTCGATCTCGCCGCCAGGCCCGCATGGGCGATGCAGATGCTGAGGGCTAAGCGCCGGTCATTCGGAAACTTGCAGGGCCGCATCGGCGGTTCGAGCGGCATCCGCACGCTCGCCGAATGGACTCAGACCCAGTTCGACGCCTCGGCCAACTGGCGCGACGTCGATTGGGTGCGCAGCCGCTGGCCGGGAAAGCTCATCTTGAAGGGTGTGCTCGATGCCGAGGACGCGCGCCTGGGTGTGGGTGCCGGCGCCGATGCCATCGTGGTGTCCAACCACGGCGGCAGGCAACTCGACGGCGCGCCGTCGACGATTTCGGTACTGCCGGAGATCGTGGCTGCGGTCGACGGACGCTGCGAGGTGTACTTCGATGGCGGCATACGATCCGGCCAGGATATTGCCAAGGCGCTGGCGCTCGGCGCACGCGGTACGTTGATCGGAAAATCATTTTTGTTCGCGTTGGCCGCCGCGGGTGAGGCGGGCGTCACCAAAGCGATCGAGATCATGCGCAACGAACTGCGGGTGACCATGGCGCTGACCGGAACTGCGTCGATCGATGCCATGGGGCCGCACATATTGAGGTAGGGCGCCGACCCTGCGCCCTGACTCGGTCGCGCCGAGACTCAAATGCCCGGCTTGGCAAAATTCCGCGACATGCGCAGCGCCGCTTCGCGCCCTTGATAGTAGCCGGGCACCACGCCGAGTTGCGTGAAGCCCAGATTTTCGTAGAAGGCGCGCGCCGCCAGGTTGTGCGTTCGCAGTTCCAGATTGACGCGGAACACGCCGGCCTCGATCGAGGTTTGCGTCAGCCATTCCATCAGCTGCCGTCCCAGTCCCTGGCGGCGGTGTTCGGGCGATACCGCCAGCAAATTCAAATGCGCGACTTCGTCGCCGAAATGCATGATGGCGAAAGCGGCGATGCGCTGTTCGCGGCGGGCGACGACCACGGAGGATTCTGCGCCCGAAATGAAATGCTGGACGCGCGCCGGAGTCCACGACCACGTCAAGCCCTGTTCGATCAGATCGCGCGACATCTCGGCGATTTCGCGCGAGTCCGCGTCCCGGGCAAGACCCAGATAAGCGAGTTCCGACATCCTAGGGCGCCTCAGTCTTCAACGGCTGCGGTATCGATCGGTCGCGAGTACGAGCTCGTGAATGTTGCCGGGCTCGAAAGCAGAATGTCCGGCGTCCGGCACGATCCGCAGGTCCGCTTCCGGCCAGGCCCGATGCAAATCCCAGGCGCTCGTGGCCGGGCATACCACGTCGTAGCGCCCCTGCACGATGGTTGCCGGTATGTGGCGAATCCGCGGCACATCGTCGATCAGCTGGTTCTCGCTGCGCAGGAAGCCGCGATTCACGAAGTAATGACACTCGATGCGCGCCACCGCCAACGCGAATTGATCCTCGCCCCATTTCTTGATGTAGTCGGTATTGCTGTGCAGGAAGCTCGCAGAGGCCTCCCACATCGACCAGGCACGCGCGGCGGCCAGCGCGGCGCGCTGATCCGTGCCGGTGAGCCGTTGATAATAAGCATTCAAATAGTCGTCACGCTCATCGGGCGGGATGGCATCACGGTACGCTTCCCAGGCATCCGGAAAAATATCCGATGCGCCGTGCTGATAGAACCAGCGAATCTCCGCGTAGCGCAGCAAGAATATTCCGCGCAGCACCAGTTCGGTGACGCGCTCGGGACTGGCCTCGGCATAGGCGAGTGCGAGGGTGCTGCCCCACGACCCGCCGAACACCAGCCAGCGTTCGATCCCGAGGTGCTTGCGCAATCGCTCGATGTCGGCCACCAGGTGCCAGGTGGTGTTCTCGATCAGACTGGCACTGGGCCGGCTGCGGCCGCAGCCGCGCTGATCGAACACCACGATGCGGTAGTGGCGCGGGTCGAAGAACTGCCGCGCGCGACGGTCGGATCCGGCGCCCGGGCCGCCGTGCAGGAACACGGCGGGCTTGCCGGCGGGGTTGCCGCATTCCTCGTAATAGATTTCGTGGATTTCGGAGACGCGCAGGTAGCCGTGTCTGAACGGTTCCACCGGCGGGTAGAGCTCACGGCCGGCCGCGTTGCGCGCCGCCGGCGGCGCCGCTTCCCGCGTCTTGACGCTGCGTGAGGCGGATTTGGCCGCACTTACGGAAGGCTTTTTGGAACTGACCCGGGATTTCGCCTTGGTCTTCTTCTTGATTGCCTGGCCCTTCTTCGTTTTTTTCTTCGTCATCCTATGTCCTCTGTCTTATTTGCGCGTCACCATCGGTCCCAGTGCCCGGCCGCCCAACAAATGTACATGCAGGTGATAGACCTCTTGGCCGCCATCAGCGTTGCAGTTGATGATCAGACGATAGCCGCTGTCGGCGATGCCGTGTTGGCGGGCGAGATCGCGCGCCACGATGAACATATGACCAATCAACGACTCGTCCTCCTCGGCAATATCATTGGCGGTAGGAATGGGCTTGTTCGGGACGATCAGTATATGCACCGGCGCAGCGGGGCGGATGTCCAAAAAAGCGATGACGCGCGTGTCGCGGTACAGCACGGTAGCCGGCAGCTCTCCTGCGATAATTTTTTCAAAAAGCGTAGGCATTTCATAGACCTCCATTGGGCCAGGGACCCTTAAGCGTACAGGAAAGCGCAATGCAGTCGGTAATAGTAATGGGAACGATTCTCATGTAGAATCGCAACCATGCTCAATCCGCCCGCCATCGACATGCCGTTGTCCGATCTGCCTCCCGGGGCTGCTGCACGGGTGACGTCGGTATCGTCCGGCAATGGCAAGGCACCCGCCGAACTAGGCCGGCGCTTGGCGGAACTCGGATTCCTGCCGGGGGAGGCCGTGCGGATCGTCGCAAGAGGCATGCTGGCGCGCGCGCCGATCGCCGTGCGCATAGGTACCGGTACTTTCGCGCTGCGACTTTTCGAGGCCGCCTGTATCCGCGTACGTCCGGAGCAGCCGCAGCTTCCCTAAGCCCATGGATTCCGCGCCCAGCGCTGCGAGTCCCCTGATCGCCTTGGTTGGCAATCCCAACTGCGGCAAGACTGCTCTTTTCAACATTCTCACCGGCAGTCGTCAGAAGGTCGCCAATTACGCCGGCGTGACAGTGGAGCGCAAGGAAGGCTCCCTGCTGACCCCTTCCGGTTTGCGCATCCGCATCCTCGACCTGCCGGGCGCCTATAGCCTCGACGCACTCACTCCCGATGAACAGGTCACGGCCGATGTGCTGTTCGGTCGCCGCGCCGGCGAGAGCCGGCCGGACTTCGTGGTCTGCGTCACCGATGCGACCAATCTGCGGCAAAATTTGCGCTTGGTGTTGAGCTTGAAGCGCCTTGGTTTGCCGATGGTGGTTGCGCTCAACATGACCGACATCGCGCGGCGCAAGGGCATCATGATCGATGCCGAGCGCTTGTCCGCTGAGCTGGGCATGCCGGTGGTGGAGACGGTGGGCGTCAAGACCGCGGGCGTCAAGGCACTGCTGAAGGTTCTCAACGACACGGTCGCGCCGCAGAGCGAACCGCGCGGCGCTGTCTGGCGCAGCTTGAGCGCGGCTGAAATCGAACACGATCAGTCCGAAGTGCGCCGCATTCTCGGGCTCGTGGGCGGTGATCGGGTCGATGGCGTGACGTTCAGCGATCGGGTGGATGCGCTGGTGCTGCATCCGTTATTGGGGCCGGTGATTCTGGCAAGCGTGCTGTTCCTGGTGTTTCAGGCTGTGTTCGCGTGGGCGCAGGTGCCGATGGACGCGATCAAGGAGGCTGTGACGGCGTTTGGCGGCTGGGTCGGGGCGGCGCTGCCGGCGAGCTTGTTCAAAGACCTGATGATCGACGGTGTTCTGGCCGGCGTCGGCAGCGTACTGGTGTTCCTGCCGCAGATCATCATCTTGTTCTTTTTCATCCTGATTCTCGAAGACTCCGGCTATCTGCCCAGGGCCGCGTTCCTGCTCGATCGTGTCATGGGCAGCGTCGGGTTGTCGGGACGCGCTTTCATTCCGCTGCTGTCGAGTTTCGCATGCGCCATTCCAGGCATCATGGCGACACGCACCATTCAGAATCCCCGTGATCGGCTGGCGACCATCATGATCGCACCGCTCATGACCTGCTCGGCGCGTCTGCCCGTGTACGCGCTGATCATCGGCGCGTTCATTCCGCGCCGCACGCTGTGGGGCGGACTGGAGATGCAGGGCTTGGTGCTGTTCGCGCTGTACCTTGCCGGCGTTGCCGGCGCCATGGGGGTGGCGTTCGTGTTGAAACGCAGCGGCCAGAGTGGGGCAATGCAAACGCTGATGCTGGAGCTTCCCGCGTATCACTGGCCGAACCTGCGGAATCTCGTGATGGGACTCTGGCAGCGGGTCGAAATCTTCCTGAGCCGGGTTGGCACGATCATCCTGGCCTTGATGGTCATTCTGTGGGCCTTGAGTTCCTATCCCGAGCCTCCGCCGGGTGCCACCGGAGCGGCAATCCAGTACAGCATCGCGGGACATTTGGGTGCCTGGCTTGCCGTACTGTTCAAGCCCATCGGATTCAATTGGCAGATCTCCATCGCGCTGGTGCCGGGCCTCGCGGCGCGCGAGGTTGCGGTGGGCGCGCTGGGAACCGTTTATGCCCTCTCCAACACGGGCGAGGATGTGAGCGGCGCGCTGACGCCGTTGATCGCACAGTCTTGGACCATGGCCACCGCGCTGTCGCTGCTGGCGTGGTACGTGTTCGCGCCGCAGTGCCTGTCGACGCTGGCGACGGTGCGGCGGGAGACGAATTCCTGGCGCTATCCGATTATCATGGCGGCTTATCAGTTCGGACTTGCCTATCTCGGCGCATTCATCACCTATCGTGTGGCGCTGTGGTTCGGCGCTTGAGGACGCGGTCGTGAGCACGTTTCTCGATGACTCGCTGGTCGGTGTGCTGCTGTTGATCAGCGCCGGGTACGCGTTCTCGGCGCTCGGCCCACGCAGTCTGCGGCGCCGCGGGCTCCATGCGTTGAGCGTGTGGCTGGCGCGCGCGCCGGCCGTGCTGGGGCTGTGCCGGGTGCCGCTGCACCGTGTGGCGCAACGGCTCGCCCGGGCGGCCGAAACAAAACCGCCCGGGGCGTGCGGAGGCTGCGATAATTGTGGGACCGGCCAACCGGGGGCCCGTCAACCGGGGGCCGGGGAGCCGGGTAGCCAAACACCAAAGGAAGTCACAGTGTCCATCCACCATATCGGCCGCGCGCGCAGATAATGCCCATCCCCCAACTCTTGCAGGGCCGGCTGCGCCTGCCCGTGATCGGGTCGCCCATGTTCATCGTGTCGACACCGAAGTTGGTGGCGGCACAGTGCAAGGCCGGCATCGTAGGTTCGTTTCCGGCGCTCAACGCGCGGCCGCAGCCGCTGCTCGATGATTGGTTGAGCGAATTGACCGAGGAACTGGCCGCATTCCAACGCGCGAATCCCCACGCCAGGGTTGCTCCCTATGCCGTCAATCAGATCGTACACAGCAGCAACGATCGGCTGGCGCAGGACATGGCTTCGTGCGTGAAGCACAAGGTGCCCATCATCATCACGAGCCTGCGGCCTCCCACGGAAGTGGTGCAGGCCGTGCACGGCTACGGCGGCTTGGTGTTCCACGATGTGATCAATCTGAGGCATGCCGAAAAGGCGGCGTCGCAGGGCGTCGATGGCATCATTGCCGTATGCGCCGGCGCCGGCGGGCACGCGGGTACGTTGAGTCCGTTCGCCCTGGTCAAACAGATACGCGAGGTTTACGCCGGAACGATTCTCTTGTCGGGCGCCATGAGCACCGGTGCCGACGTCCTGGCGGCCCGTGCCATGGGTGCAGATCTCGCGTACCTCGGCACGCGCTTCATCGCCACGGCGGAGGCGAATGCCGCGGAAGAATACAAGCAAATGCTGGTGCAAAGCGCAGCCGAAGACATCGTGTACACATCGCTGTTCACCGGCGTCAGCGGCAACTACCTACGCGGCAGCATTGCGCGTGCGGGCCTCGATCCGGACAGGCTTGCCGACGGCAGCAAGGAGGCCATGAATTTCAGCAGCGGCGCTGCGGCAAAGGCCTGGAAGGACATTTGGGGTGCGGGCCAGAGCGTCAGCGGCATTCATGACATTGCCAGCGTCGCGACAGTGGTCGACAGGATGGCGGCGGAATACCAGGCGGCGTTGGCGGGGCTCAACGGATAAAGCCATTGCGCATCAGTGCCGAAAAACTATCCGCTGCCTTGGGTCGTGGATTGGCGGGTGTCTACCTCGTATCCGGCGACGAGCCGTTGCTGATCGACGAGAGCCTCGATGCGATTCGCGCGGCCGCGCGTGCCGCCGGATACCTGGACCGTCGGGTATTCTTCATCGAACGCGGATTTTCCTGGGATGAATTGCAGCATGCGGCCCAGTCGCTGTCGCTGTTCTCGGAGCGGCGGTTGTTCGAATTGCGCATGCCGGGCGGCAAACCCGACAAAGGCGCGGCGCTGCTGCAAGATCTCGCTGCGCGTCCGCCGCCGGACGTGATCTTCTTGATTGCCACGGAGAAGCTGGACAAGAAGGCGGCCGAGGCCGAGTGGGTGCGTGCAGTCGAGAAACATGGCGTGTGGGTGCCCGTATGGCCGGTCGATACGGCCGCCATGCCGGATTGGCTGCGCGCCAGAGCGAGGGCGCTGAAGATCGACCTCGAACCGGCGGCTGCGCAGCTGATCGTCGAGCGCGTCGAGGGCAACTTGCTGGCCGCCGGACAGGAACTCGACAAGCTCCGATTGCTCCAGCCCGACAAGCCGATCAGCGCGGAGTTGGTGCTGCGATCGGTGGGCGACAGCGCGCGTTATGACGTATTTCAACTCGCGGAGGCCGCTGCGGCCGGCGATGCGGCGCGGGCACTGCACGTGCTGTCGGGGTTGAAGAGCGAGGGCGTCGAGCCAAGTTTGATCCTGTGGGCTTTGGTGCGCGAGTTGCGCGGGTTGTGGCAGGCGCGCGAGGCGAAGCGCCTGCGCTCCAACGTGCGTGGCAGCGGCTGGAACCTTGCGGCAGCACCCTCGCCGCGGGCCCTCGCGAGAGCGGCCAAGCTGCCCTTGGCGCGCCTGATGCTGCAGTCCAGCCGAACCGACAGGGTCATCAAAGGGTTGGCGCCCGGCGATGCCTGGGGCGCGATCACCGGTCTGACCGGCGCGATCGCCGGCGCTTTGCAAGCGTCGGCGGAATCAGGCAGGGTGAGCGCATGAATCCCATGGGCATCTTCGGCGGAACGTTCGATCCCATCCACTACGCCCATCTGCGCACGGCCTTTGAACTGCAGCAGGCCTTGCGCCTGAAGGAAATCCGGTTCCTGCCGGCCGGCAATCCGCCGCATCGTGAACAGCCGATCGCCAGTGCGCAGTTGCGGCTGCAAATGGTGCAACTGGCGACCGCCGGGCAGGCCGGCTTCGTGGTCGACGATCGCGAGGTGCGCAAGGCAGGACCCTCTTATTCTGTGGAAACACTGGCCGAGCTGCGCCACGAATATCCGGACCGCAGCCTGTGTCTGATCGTGGGCATGGATGCGTTTCTGAGCCTGCCAAAATGGCATCAGTGGCAGGAATTGCTGCAGCTTGCGCATTTGGTGGTCGCGCACCGCCCCGGCTGGCGCGCCCCGGGCATGGGACCGCTCGGCGAATTGTTGGTCGATCGGGGCACCGGCCGTATCGGGGATTTGCACGAACAACGCGCCGGGTGCATATACATCCATGCGGTGACACAGCTGGAGATCTCCTCGACGGAGGTGCGCCAGTTGATCGCCATGGGCCGCGATCCGCGCTTCCTCATGCCGGATCCGGTGCGTAAACTGATTCTGGATACGAACTGCTACTCCAAGAGCCGGACAACGTAGTGCCAATCAAAAGAAAGAAAACGACTGCCGCCAAACCCGTGCGGGCCATCAAAGCTCGCGCCGCAAGCCCGAAGAAACCCGCAAAACCCTCCCTCAAGAACGTCGTCGTCGACGCGCTGGCCGACATGAAGGCGCTGGACGTGAAGGCGCTCGACGTGCGCGGTTTGACGGATATCGCGGACTGCATGGTCATCGCCAGCGGCACGTCGGATCGACACGTGCGCTCCGTGGCGCAGCGCGTGGTCGAGAAAACCAAGGAGGCGGGCTTCCGCCCCCATGGCGTCGAAGGACTCGGGGACGGCGACTGGGTTCTCATCGACTTGAGCGAAATGATCGTTCACGTGATGCTGCCGCGCGTGAGGGAGTTCTACGGATTGGAGAAACTGTGGGACATGTCGCTGGCCAAGCGCGCGGCGCGCGGCTGACGTTGATTTAACGTCGCGCGATGAAATGCCGGTTGATAGCGGCCGGCACCCGGTTGCCCGATTGGATAAACGCCGGGTTCGAGGAGTACCGGCGGCGTTTGCGCACCCCCTTGGTTCTCGAGTTGCAGGAGATTTCCGTGGCCACCCGCCGTGCCGGCGGCGATCCGCAACGCGCCGTGCAGCGCGAGGGCGCGGACATGCTGGCCTTGATCGGCCGGGATGATTATGTCGTGGCGCTGGAAATCGGCGCGAAGACGATGAGCACGGAGCAGCTCAGCGGTTGGCTGGCCGAGCGTTTGCGCGCCGCCAGGCCGCTGGCGCTGTTGATCGGGGGTCCCGACGGACTTGCCGACGCATGCCGGGCTCGCGCCGATCAAAGCTGGTCATTGTCGCCGCTGACGCTGCCGCACGGCCTGGTGCGCGTCATCGTTGCGGAGCAGATCTATCGTGCCATGAGCCTGCTGGCGGGGCACCCGTATCACCGCGCTTGATCCTGCCAGCTTCGGTATCCTCAAGGGCATGCCCGCGGATTTCGTGTATCTGGCTTCCTCGTCGCCGCGCCGCCGCGAGCTGTTGCGGCAGATCGGGGTGGCCTTTCGGCTGCTCGACGTCGCCGTGGACGAGAGCGTGCTTCCCGGCGAAGACCCGCCTTCTTATGTTTTGCGTCTCGCGCGAGCCAAGGCTGAGGCAGGTTGGCCGCGGCGCGGGACCGGCCCCGGCGCCCCGGTTCTGGCGGCCGATACGGCGGTGGTGCTGGACGGGGCGATTCTCGGCAAACCAAAAAATCGCAGCGACGGCGAGGCGATGCTGCTGCGGCTGTCGGGCCGTACTCACCAGGTTTTGACTGCGGTGACGTTGCGGCATGACGGCGGCGTTGAATCCCGTATCAGCCACAGTGTCGTGGCTTTGCGCAGCATCGGCGCGGCCGAAGCACACCGCTACTGGGACACCGGTGAGCCGCAGGACAAGGCCGGTGCTTACGGCGTCCAGGGACTGGGCGGTGTCTTCGTCGCCGATCTGCGCGGCAGCTACTCCGGTGTCATGGGACTGCCTTTGTTCGAAACGGCTGAATTGCTGGACGCGGCCGGCGTGCCGCGCTGGGCCTTGGATTCCCGGTCAACATGACGACTGAAATCCTGATCAACGCCAGCACACACGAGGCGCGGGCCGCGGTCGTCGAGAACGGCGTACTGCAGGAGATCTTTCTGGAACGGGCCAGCCGTCGCGGACTGATCAGCAATATCTACAAAGGACGGGTTTCGCGCGTGTTGCCCGGCATGCAGGCCGCCTTCATCGACATCGGCATGGAGCGCACCGCGTTCCTGCACGCCTCGGACATATTGGATCGGCGGCACGCGGACACGGGCATCGAAACGCCGCACACCGAGAACATCCGCTCGCTGATTGCCGAGGGCAACGAGATCTTGGTGCAGGTGGTCAAGGATCCGCTCGGCACCAAGGGAGCGCGCCTGACGACCTTCATCACGCTGCCCTCGCGGTATCTGGTCTACATGCCGCAGGGGCAGGGTGTCGGCGTGTCTGCGCGAATCGAGGATCCGAATGAGCGTGAACGTTTGCGCGCCGCCGTGCAGGCCGGACTCGAGCCTGCCGAGAACGCGGGATACATCGTGCGCACGGCGGCGGAGGATTGCCCGCCCGAAGCGCTGCGCGCCGACATGATCTATCTGCGAAAGTTGTGGGAATTCGTGCGGCACAAGGGTTTGCGCACCCAGCCGGGGAATCTGGTGCATGCCGATCTACCGCTGCATCTGCGGGTCTTGAGGGATCTGCTGCGCCCCGACATAGACAAGGTCGTGATTGATCAGCCGAGCGCACACCGCGAAATGCGGGAATTCGCGGCAGCGTTCATGCCCGAAGCCATGCCCCGAATCGAGCTGTATGGGGAGCCGCGGCCGGTGTTCGAGCTGCACCAGGTCGAGGATGAAATACAGAAGGCGCTGGACCGCAAGGTTTCGTTGAAATCGGGCGGCCACCTCATCATCGATCAGACCGAATCCATGACCACGATAGATGTGAACACGGGAGCCTTCGTCGGCCATCGAAATCTCGAGGAAACGATTTTCCGCACCAATCTCGAGGCCGCCGTGACCATCGCGCGGCAATTACGGCTGCGCAATCTGGGCGGCATCATCATCATCGATTTCATCGACATGGAAGAGCCCGAGCATCGGCGCCAGGTGATCCAGGCGCTGGAGAAGGCGCTTGGGCTCGATCACGTCAAGACCAATATCTCGTCGGTGTCGCCGCTGGGATTGGTGGAAATGACGCGCAAGCGGACCCGTGAAAGCCTGGAACATCTGTTGTGCCAGCCTTGTCCTACCTGCGAGGGCCGCGGATTTGTAAAAACTGCCGAGACAGTCTGTTACGAGGTGTTCCGTGAGATTGTGCGCCAGGCGCGTCAATTCGACTGCCAGCAGCTGATGGTGCTGGCACATCAAGATGTCATCGAGCGGTTGCTCGACGAGGAGTCGTCCGCGTTGGGTGAATTGGAACTCGTCACCGGCAAGCCGATCCGCCTGCAGACCGAAGCCCTCTACACCGTTGACCAATACGACGTCGTGTTGATGTAGATGCGCGCGACCAAGATCGCCAAGATCCTGTTGTACTGTCTGGCGGGATTCGCGGGCGTCGTCCTGTTGCTGCTGCTGGGTGTGAAGCTGGCGCTCGACCGTGTGCCGCACTACCAGGCCGAGATCAAGAGCTGGGTCTTCGCCCAGACCGGCTATCACATCGGCTTCGCCCACGTCTCGCCGGCGCTGCGCTGGTATGGCCCGGAGCTCTACTTCGACGGCCTCGAATTGAGATCCAAAGACGATCAACGCGTTCTGATGCGTGCCGGCGGCGGCCGCGTGGCGCTCGATGTCTGGCAGCTGCTGCGCGCCGGCCGCTTGCTGGCGGGACAGGTGGAACTGGATTCTCCCGCCATCGAGGTCACGCGTTTGAGCGCGGATCGGTTCGCGCTTGCGGGACAGGTCGAGGTGGGCGGGGACAGCGGCGTGCAGAGCACGTTCACGGCGGATGATCTGCCCGCGGGCACGCTGGCCATTCGGCATGCAGTCTTCACGTTGCACGATTGGAATGCGGATTTGCCGAAGCTGGTGCTCGAGGATGTGAACATCGATCTTCGCCATGAACTGGACGGCATCAGCAGCACCGTCAACGCACACTTGCCGGCGGCGCTCGGCGGCACCGTGAGCGCGCGGGCGCGGGCGCGCGGCCATGGCACGTTGCCGACTCTCGACTGGGACGGCGTCGTCGTGGGGCGCGGGGTCTCTTTTCCGGGATGGAGGCGTCTGCTGCCGGAATACCTGTCCGGATTGGACGCGGGTGTCGCAACCTTCGATATCTCGGCGCAGGGACGTGGCGCCACGCTGACGCGAGCGGGCTTGGATTTCACGGCCAGCGGCGTCGCGACGCGGCTGGCGGATGGACCGCTCGCCAAGTTCGATCAGATGAGCGGCGCGTTGGCGCTTGCACATGACGGAGATCGCTGGAGTCTGTCGGGCCGCCGGGTGCGCGCGCTGCGCCGTGATCCGGAGTCCGCCTTCGACGTCAGTTGGAATCAAGGCGCCGGCGGGCTCTTGGAATTGACCGCCCGCGCCAGCTATTTGCGCATCGACACGCTGCTGCCCCTGGCCGGTTTCCTGCCGCGCAAGGATTTGCGCGACAAGATCCGGGAAGTCGCGCCAACCGGCGAATGGATCGACACTTCTCTCGCGCTGGCACGAACCACCGCCGGCGATCCCTGGCGGTTGCAGGTTCAGGCCAAATTTCGCCATGCAGGATTCGCGCCGCTGGGACGGGCGCCGGGTTTGCGCGGACTGTCCGGTTCGCTGGCCGGCAATGAAACGGGCGGACATGTCTTCATCGACGCCGACGGCGCGATATTCGCGTGGCCCACGCAGTTTCCGCAGCCGCTCGATCTGGAAGTCTTTCAGACCAAACTTTACTGGAAACGCAGTGCCGAGGAGCTGCTGGTAGCCACCCCGGGCGTGCAGGTGAAGACGCATGACGGCGAAGTGCACGGCCTGATGTCCTGGCGGCAATCGAGCGATGATTCTTCGCCGGTGATGACGCTGGTGGCGAGTGTGCAGAACGGCAACGTGGCGAATGCCCGCAATTATCTGCCGCGAGCCTTGATCGCACCGAGCGCGATGAACTGGCTGAACCGTGCTTTCGTCGCCGGGCATCTGTCGCGCGCCGATGCCGTGCTGCAGGGCCCGCTGCGGCATTATCCGTTCCGCGACGGCAGCGGGCTGTTCTTGGTGCGCGTCGCGATCGACGGCATGACTCTGGACTACTGCGAAGGTTGGCCGGCGGCCGAGAATGTGACGGGCGAAGCGGAGTTTCGCAACGAGGGGTTGGGCGTGCACATGATCAGCGGGCGGGTCGGTGCCATTCCGCTCGATTCGGTCGATGCGCGCTTCGCGGATTTCAAGACCGGAGAGCTGCGCGTCAAGGTGGGCGCACGCGGCGACGCGGCCTCGGCCCTTGCCTTCCTGCAGGCCACGCCGCTCGATGCGTTGTCGGGCAATGCCTTCTCCTCGGTAGAAGCCCGAGGAATGCTCGACGCCTCGGTGGATTTGTTCCTCCCTTTCAGGGACTTCGCCAGCCGCCGCGTGCTGGTGCACGGCAGGTTGGATGATGCGTCGCTGAACCTGGTGGGTTATTCGACGAACGCAACGGAGGTGAGCGGCGATTTCGACGTCGATAACGCGCAGGTCGTGCACGCCGACATCCATGGTCGTCTGCTGGGCGGCCCGTTCCAGATGCAGGCGCGCCCGCCGAAATACAGGCCGGTGACGCGCACGCAGCTGGAATTTCGCGGCTCGGTGAACGCCGATGCGGTACGCGATGCACTGTCGGTGCCGGCGTCGATTGCGCTCGAGGGCGAAACGGATTGGCGTGCGGTGTTGAAAATAGCCCCGGAGCCGGCGCGCGAGCGTTCGTTGCGACTGAGCAGCACGCTCGCCGGCCTCGAGATGAAGCTGCCACGGCCGCTCGACAAGCCCGCCAGCACGCCCTTGCCTTCGTGGCTGGAGATTCAATGGCCGGTCAGCGGCGGACCACAAGGACGTTTCGCGCTCGGTTCCCTGGTGGGCGGCAGCTACACGCTGGAAACCGACGCTGCCGGCACGCGCCTGGCGCACGCCTCTTTCAATTTCGGCACCGATGTATCTGCTGCCGGAGACTCTCAGATCCTCGACGTCGGCGGGTCGGTGGAGCGCGTCGACCTGGCGGGGTGGCTGGGCTTGAGCCCCGGTGACAAGAACGCGAGGCCGCTGTCGTACTACTTGCGCAGTGCCAGCATGCACGTCGGCGAACTGGATTACCTTGGTCTGGCATTTCGTGATGTCGCCTTGAACTTGAGCGCGGGCGACGCGGGGCTGCATATCGATGTGGGAGGGCCGAATGTGAAGGGCAGCATCTCGATCCCTGATCAGGCCAATGCGGCGACTCCCTGGAACCTGCAATTCGAGCAGCTGCGTTTCGATGTGCCGGATCGCGACGACACCGATGACCCGCCGGCGGATCCTTCAGCCGCCGTGCCTGCCGCAAGCGCCGGCTTGCCAAATCCGCGCGCGGTGCCGGCGCTCGATTTCCATGCGGCGCAGTTGATCTGGGGCGAAAGACGCTTCGGCGATGTGCGAGCCACACTCACGAAATTGGACGACGGGGTGCGGCTCAAGGGATTGAGCGTCGCCGGCCCCACCTTTGCCGTGAGCGCTGCAGGGGACTGGCGCGGCAAGGATGCGGGCACCGCCCACATTGCCGGTGCGGTGACGAGCACCGATGTACAGAGCACGCTCAAGGACCTGGGGTACGCCGATGTCATTCAGGCCAAGTCGGGTAAATTGGACTTCGATCTCAGCTGGCTGGGGGCGCCGACGGCCGCGGCGCTGGCGGACGTGGCAGGGCACGTGCAGTTATCGCTCGACAAGGGTCAAATCACGGGTTTGAAGCCTGGCGCGGGCAGAGTGTTGGGACTCGCCAGCATTGCGGCACTACCGCGGCGGCTGTCCTTGGATTTCAGCGATTTGACCGACAAAGGGCTGGCTTTCGATTCGGTTCGCGGTGATTTCAACCTGCGTGACGGCAACGCCTACACCGATAACGTTCTGCTCAAAGGCCCGGCCGCGGAAATAGGCCTGATTGGCCGTGTCGGCTTGAAAACCCGGGACTACGACCAAACTGCGGTGGTTACCGGCAACTACACGAGTTCACTGCCCGTCGCCGCGCTGGTCGGCGGGCCCGTGGTGGCGGGCGCCGTATTGGTGTTCACCCAGGTGTTCAAACAACCGCTGAAGGGGTTGGCGCGGGGTTATTATCGTATTACCGGCCCGTGGGATAACCCCAACGTGGAGCGAATCAAAAGTGCAGAAGCTGGCGCAGCGCAAGCCGGCGCAGCGCAAACTGGCGCCGCGCAGGCCGCACAGGCGGGCGCAGCGACTGTCGAGGTACCGAAATAGATGGGTAGAGTAGCCGCCATTCAGATGACCTCCGGTCATGTCGTCGCCGACAACCTCGCGGCCGCGGCAGCATTGCTGCGCGAAGCCAAGGACGCCGGTGCCGAGATTGCCTGCCTGCCGGAGAATTTTTGCTTCATCGGCCTCAAGGATGCAGACAAGCTGCAGGTTGCCGAACCGGATGGAGACGGCGTCGTCCAAAATTTTCTGAGCGCACAAGCGCGCGCCCTGCAAATGTGGATATTGGGTGGCACGGCGGTGCTGCGCGGTGACACTTCCAGCCGCGTGGCCAACTCGTCGCTGCTGTTCGACGCCGACGGTAAACGCGTGGCGCGTTACGACAAAATCCATCTTTTCGATGTCACCATACCCGGACGCAACGAGCAGTATCTCGAAAGCAGGCACGTGACCCCCGGCTCGAGCGCGGTGTTGGCGGATACGCCGGTCGGCCGGCTCGGCATGTCAGTGTGCTACGACATGCGGTTTCCCGAGCTATACCGCGATCTGGTGAGCCGGGGAGCAGAATGGTTGGCCATGCCTGCGGCGTTCACCGTGCCCACCGGGATCGCGCATTGGGAAACGTTGTTGCGGGCGCGAGCCATCGAGAATCTGTGCTATGTGGTCGCGCCGGCGCAGTGGGGCACCCACAGCAGCGGCCGCGAGACTTACGGCGATACCATCATCATTGATTATTGGGGCCAGGTGCTGTCGCGCATGGCCAAAGGAACCGGAGTGATAACAGCAGACATCGACCTCAGCAAGCTCAGCGAATCGCGGCGGCGTTTTCCCGCGTTGGACAACCGTCGGTTGGGCTTGGCATCCGCAGCGGTTGCCTCGTCATGAATGCGCGCAACGCGGAAGTTGGCGTGCCTACCTTCGAAGTGGCCGAGAAAATGATTTTGACGCCATCGGGGCTCGACGAAGGACGCCTGAGCCAGGTGCTCGATACCATCATGACCCGCGGCGTCGATTATGCGGATTTGTACTTTCAACTCTCGCGCGAGGAGTCCTGGGCGCTCGAGGACGGCATCGTCAAAGAGGGCACGCACAACATCGAACAGGGTGTGGGCGTGCGCGCCATCAGCGGCGAGAAAACCGGTTTTGCCTACACCGATGAGGTGCTGCTGCCTGCGTTGATCGAGGCTTCCGACGCCGCCCGCGCGATCGCGCGCAGTGGTGCACATCACTCGGTGCAGGCCTGGCAGCGTCCGCTCACGCACCGGTTGTACCTGCCTCTCGATCCCCTCGATGCGGTGCGCGATGAGGACAAGGTGGCGTGGCTGATGCGCATCGACGCCGACACGCGCCGCATCGATCCGCGCGTCAAGCAGGTCATGGCATCGCTGACCGCCGTCCACGAAGTCATCTTGGTCGCGGCCAGCGACGGCACGCTGGCGGCCGATGTGCGGCCGTTGGTGCGCCTCAACGTGTCGGTGATCGTCGAACAAAACGGCCGGCGCGAGCAGGGCTATAGCGGCGGCGGTGGCCGCTTCGGCCTCGATGAGCTGCTGCGCGGGGATGAGCCGTTCGCTCACGGACGCGAGGCCGTACGCCAGGCGTTGGTGAATTTGGAGGCGGTGGCGGCGCCCGCCGGTCCCATGACGGTGGTGCTGGGGTCGGGCTGGCCCGGCATTCTGCTGCACGAGGCCATCGGGCACGGTCTGGAGGGCGACTTCAATCGCAAAGGCACGTCGGCGTTCTCCAACCGCATCGGCCAAAAGGTGGCGGCGGACGACATCACCGTGGTCGATGACGGCACGCTCGACCGGCGGCGCGGGTCGTTGAACGTCGATGATGAGGGAACGCCCACGCAATGCACGACCTTGATCGAGAATGGCGTACTGCGTGGTTATATCCAGGACAAGATGAACGCGCGGCTCATGGGCATGCCGGCCACCGGCAACGGCCGCCGTGAATCATTCGCCCACATGACCCTGCCGCGCATGACCAACACCTACATGCGCGCCGGACCGCGTGCTCCCGAGGAGATCATCGCATCCGTCGAGAAGGGCTTGTACGCGGTCAATTTCGGCGGCGGCCAGGTCGACATCACGTCGGGGAAATTCGTATTTTCCGCGAGCGAAGCGTACTTGATCGAGAACGGCAAGATCGGTGCGCCGGTGAAGGGTGCAACCTTGATCGGCAACGGGCCTGACGTGCTGACCCGCGTCAGCATGGTGGGCAACGACATGCGCTTGGACGGCGGCGTCGGAACTTGCGGCAAGGAAGGCCAGTCGGTGCCGGTCGGCGTCGGCCAGCCCACCTTGCGGGTGGACGCATTGACCGTGGGGGGCACAGGGTAGCCCGGCGGGATGGGGCGACTCGATGAAGCGGAAAGGCGACAGCTTCATCGTCGCCCCATCCCGCCGGGCTGAACATTGGCTGATCAAGGTTGGGTGGTTGGAAGGGGGCATTTGGCTCGGTTTTTTAAGAGGCCAAGCTGCGGGTCAAAATTACGGGATTTCTGGGCGTTTGCGGTGCGTATGGCGATTCAAACTTCGGGCCGGGCGCAGCAAGATGCATCCACGGACTTCAAGGAGGAAACCGGCAAACCCAGCCGGGATGCAGGACGCACGCCGTGGTGCGGGCGGGACGCCACGGTCGGGGCGTCCTGCCCCGCGCCTTAATTACGCGGCGCACATGGGGTCTTTGCAGTGGCCTGTGGCGCCATTAGGGGTGTAGGGCCGTCAGGCGCTGCAGGACGTCAGGGGCTGCGTTGGCTCACGCGCCCGGTCTGCATCAGCCGGTCGGCGACGCGCAGTCCCCACGCAAAAATCGATAAGGAGGGATTCACGCGGCTCGATCGCGGCAGCACGCTGCCGTCCACGACGTAGAGTCCGCCGATCCCGAACACGGCTCCATCAGGACTGACCACCGCGCGCTTGGCCTCAGTTCCCATGGCGAGCGTGCCGCTCACGTGTGCGGTGCCGCTGAGGCCGACCCGCTGCGTGAAGCTCACCATGCCAATGCGCAGCAGCACGCGTCTGAAGGCGCCCGTGAATGCCTTGTGTTCGGCAAGCGACGCCGGCACCCGTTTCTCGTCATAGTCCATCACGGGTGTGGCCGGTGATTGCTCGTAGACGCGATTTTCGCGATTCGCCCCGTCCTCGGTCTGCAGGAAAAATCCATAGGCGTGACGGCCGATGACGCGTGCGATGAATCGCGGCACGTACCTCGGCACCAGGTTCGCGATCAGTTCGGCGTCGAATCCCAGCGGCTGAACGCTGCTGTGCGGGAAGTCCGGATGGGTCGTCAACATGGTCTTGCGCAGGGTATCGTCGGGACGCCACAGCGCGACGGCGATCAACGCCGTGAGCAAGTGTTTCTTGAGGTTGCGTCCCACCAGATCGAAACTGCCGCTGCGAGCGGCATCGCCGCCGGCGAGGTAGCGGCTCAACAGGCGCGGCGAGTGCAAGGTACCGGCGGCCAACAGCACGGTATCGGCGCGCAGTTCTTCGCCGCCGGCCAACCGCACTCCGCACACGGATGGGCCGGTGCCGCCGCCGCTCAGCAAGGCTACGACTTCGCTACGGGTGCGAATCGTGAGATTTGGAAGGTCGGCGACGTGATCGAGAAAACTCGATTCGGCATCGCCTTTCAGGTGCGCGATGCTGGCAAAACCATCGAAGTGGTGCGCCTCCCGCGGGTCTGCCAGGATGTTGGCAGAAAGCGCCATGGGAAGCGGGGTCGAGGTCCAGCGTCGATCCCGTGCCTCGATGGCGGCAAGAATTCTCTTCAGCCCGGGCTCAACCGCGAATGTGCGTACACCCAGCAAGCGCTCGGCTTCCTCGTAGTAGGGCGTGAACTCTGCGAGCGTGATGGGCCAACCGTGCGCTGCATAATCCACGTCATCGAGGAACTCACGCTGCGAATATCGCAGCACCGCCGCCCCGTACCAGCGGGTCTTGCCGCCCAGGTTGAAATGCTCCTCGGGACGGAAGGTCGAACCGCGGCCGTCGAGCCAGGGCTCCTTGCTCAAGAACCGGCCTTTCGTGACCACCTCTGTATCGTCCAGCGTCGAGCCGTCCGTGGGCAGTTCGTCCCCCTTCTCGAGGAGCAGTACGCGCACTCCGGCCAGCGCGAGACGGTACGCTGCCGCTGCGCCGCCTGCCCCGGACCCGACGATGATCACCTGATGAGGATCCATTGCACCCGAGTCTAGCGTGTAACGCGTGCGGAAAATAAAAAAGCCGCAGACCTGGGATAAGATAGGTCATGAGAGCAGTCATTGAGGGCGTCCAGCCCGTTCTCGCCGCGAGCGACGTAACGGTTGCCGTGCGCTTCTATGCTCGTCTTGGGTTCAGTCTGGCGTTCCAAGACAACGCGGCCGAACCGAAGTACGCCGTGGTTCGGCGCGATGCCGTCGAGCTCCACATTCAATGGGCCGGGCTCGATCAATGGGCACATCCCGTCGATCGCCCCGCCTACCGCTTCTTCGTCAACGACGTTGACGCGATGTACAAAGAGTTTGTCGGCAGCGGAAGTATCGGCGCACAGACCAATCAAGGCAGTCCATGGGCGGCACCGGCAGATACTTCATGGGGCACGCGGGAGTTCCATCTTCGCGACCCCGGTCAAAACAGTCTGCAGTTCTATCGCCCGCTGTGAAAGGTACCGTCCTGCGGCGTCAAATCTTGGAGTCCTTATGAATAAATTGGCCGCTTTGCTGATGGGGTCGACCTGGGCAGCTTTTTGCGCGGCTGGGCCTGATCCTGGCGCGCAGATCGGTCTGCCCCCCGAGGCTGCCGCCGCGATGCGCGGCATAGATGCGGACCGCATTCGTGCTCACGTGAAGTTCTTGTCCGACGATTTGCTGGAGGGCCGCGGGACGGGAACGCGCGGCAGCGAGCTCGCGGCCAATTACATCGCCACGCAATTTGCACTGCTGGGATTGCAGCCTGCCGGCGACGACGGCAGCTATCTGCAGAAGGTGGATTTCGTCGGCGTGACGACGCTGCCGGCGACGACGGCCGCGCTGCAGCCGGCGCATGGCGATGCGCTGAACGTGAAATTGTCCGAGGATTTCGTCACCAGCAACCAAACGCAAACCGGCAGCACGGATATCGACGCGCCGATCGTATTCGTGGGCTACGGCATCGAGGCGCCTGAATACCAGTGGGACGATTTCAGGGGTGTCGACGTCAAGGGCAAGGTGGTGCTCGTCATCGTCAACGAGCCACCGTCGAAAGATCCGAAATTCTTCGGCGGCGAGGCGTTGACCTACTATGGCAGGTGGACCTACAAGTTCGAGGAGGCCGCGCGCAAGGGCGCGGTAGCTGCATTGATCATTCACCGCACCGATTTGGCGAGCTACGGCTGGGAGGTGGTGCGCAATTCCTGGAGCGGTGAGGAGGTCTATCTGGCGGGCGACCAGGATCCGAAGCTGAAGGCGGCTTCATGGATTCAACTGGACGTCGCGCGCAAGCTGATGGCGGCATCGAACCTGGATTTGGACAAAATGATCGCCCAGGCGGGTACCCGAAAATTCAAAGCTCGGGAACTGCCGGTGCGCTTCACGGCGCACATCGTCAGCGACATTCGGAAATTCACATCGCATAACGTCATCGGCCTGCTGCCGGGAACGGCGCCTGTGACGGCGCAGGTCGTGATGTATTCGGCGCACTATGATCATCTGGGCGTGGATCCTGCCTTGAGCGGCGACAAAATCTACAACGGCGCGGTCGACAACGCGACGGGGTGCGGCATATTGCTCGAGTTGGCGCATGCCTTCGCAACCGCCGCCATCAAGCCGCCGCACCCGGTGTTGTTCGCCTCGGTTACGGCGGAGGAAAAAGGCTTGCTGGGGTCGGAATACCTCGGCAAACATCCGCCGATTGCAGCGGCGCAAATCGCGCTGGACTTGAATTTCGATGCCGTTCCGCCCATCGGGACGCCCGAGTCCGTGTCCGTCACCGGCGCCGAACGCACCTCGTTCTATCCAACCGTCGAGAAAACCGCCGCTGCATTCGGATTCGACATTCAAGCCGATGCCGAACCTGGCGCGGGCCATTATTACCGATCCGATCACTTCAGTCTGGCGCGCGCCGGGGTGCCTGCCTTCTCGATCAACACCGGCTCGAAATTCGTCGACCACCCGTTGGAGTGGGGCAAGGCGCAGGCGGAGGATTACACCGCGCATCGCTATCATCGTCCCGGCGACGAGTATTCGCCGTCGATGGATTTTGCGAGCAATGCCGCGCTGGCAAAATTCGGATTCGCCCTCGGGTGGCAGGCCCTGGCCGCCGCGCAGACGGTGCACTGGAAACCGGGCGATGAATTCGAAGCGGCGCGTGCAAACGCGGGCGAATGAAGCGCTGCGGCTGCGCGTCGGCCTTGGCACGCGGTCATGAGCGTGCGGTGATGACCGCGTTGTCATAAGCCCGCTGTCATAAGCCTGATCAGCGGCAATGCGTCGCGTCTTGGCGACGACTGGGCGCTCCGGGCGCTGAGCATCGCCGCGGTTCGTGCGGCGTATCTCATCCAGGCGCGGCGGCAACTCGATAGGCTGCCCCGGAACTTTCAACACGGAGTTTTTATGGCAGACCATTCAATGACGGGCACCTTCCAACTCAAGCTGCCCAAGGATTTGTTGGTGGAAGCACAGCGTGCTGCCAAGAAGCCCAAGAACGATCTGCAGATCGAGGGCTTTCGCACGTCGTGGCTCACGCGACTCTCGGAAATGTTCGTTGGCAAGGACTAGATTCCCGGTCCGGGGTAAAATTTCGGCGTTAAGTTAAATACGGGAATGCCGCTGCTGCGGGCGCATTACCATGGCGGCACCGCATCAACATGGCGACACGGAGGTGTACAACCATGCGTCTGGCCCGTCCCGTCTATGAAAGCTTGCCCGCGATTTACATGGCCATAGGTGCTGTGGCCATCCTCGTGTTCTATCTCGACCCCGGTGTCGGCGGCAAGGTCGCTTTCATCATCGGATTGTGCGCGGAGATCGCGGCATTGACCTTGTTCCTGCGGCGCCAGGATTATCGTGCGCTGAGCCGGGAATATTCGGGCGAAACAATAGAACTCTAAGGGGCGAGAGCCAGCCGGACGGTCACGAAGACAGTTCCCGTCCGGCTGGCTCTCACCCCTTGTCGTGGGCTGAATTGGCCAACACCACGTGCATCGAGTCCGTGATACTGACCGGTCAGTGTTCGGCCCGGCGGGATGGTTGGCAGGGTGGGCACTGATGCCTTGTCGTGCCCGCGCTGGCAACCATCCCGCCAGGCAAAACGCAGCCCCCACCGGTCACTATCACGCGCCGACGCCCTAGACCTTATCGATCACCGCCGTGTCGGTATGATCAACCGAGGATCTGCCGCGCGACGCGCGCTCGTCGATATACATGACTTCGTGCTGGCCCACTTGTACGACATCGCCATCATTGAGATTGTGCCGCCGCACGCGCTTTGACTTCACGTAGATGCCGTTGGTGCTGTTCAGATCCTCGATGACGCAAGCATCGAGCTGGGTCACGATCTGACAGTGATGGCGGCTGATGAATTTGCTGTCGATTTGGATGTCGTTGTCGGGCGTTCGACCGATGACCAGGCGCCCTGGACGCAACTCGCGCTCCATGACGGTCTTGCCTTCGCAGGCCAGCAGCACGCGTCCCACGACGTTTTCAGGCGGGTGTAACGAACTCGTCTCCGCCGGCTCAAATTCGCTTGGCGTCGACGCCATGGTGCTGCCGGCCCTGTCCAAGTGCGGGCCGGATGCGGCAGAGCCGGATGGCGGCGCCGGTCCCGCAACCGCCGGAGCCGCGTTCCCCATCTGATAGCCGGTATGCTCGGTCCACTGCAGTTCGCGGATTGCGGCCTGCAGCGATTCCACGCTGACATGATCGACGTTCTGACTGAACGCGGCCATCATGCAGGTATCGCACAGGGTATTGATCAGTCGCGGGACGCCGCCCGTGTATTTGTAGATGGTGGCGTAGGTGTCCTCCGCAAAAATCCGCCGCCCTTGCGAGCCCGCGACTTCCAGTCGGTGGTCGATGTACGCCGCTGTCTCGTTCTTCGTGAGCGCGGTGAGGTGGAAGCGCAGCCGCACGCGCTGCGTCAGCTGAATCAGGTCCTGCGAGTTGAGCTTGTCGTTCAACTCCGGCTGGCCGGCAAGGATGATGCGCAGCACCTTGTCCTTGGTGGTCTCCAGGCCGGACAGCAGCCGCACTTCCTCGAGCACGCGATTGCTCAGGTTTTGCGCCTCGTCGATTATCAGCAGCACCTTGCGGCCGCTGGTGTACTGCTCGATCAGGAATTGGTTGAGCGTTGCCAGCACCTCGGCTTTCTTCATGTTGAAGGGCGAGAAGCCGAACTGCACGAGCACCGTCTGCAGAAATGCCGTGGGGGAAAGTTGCGTCTGGTTGATCTGCGCTATCACCACGTCGGTTTGCAACTCGCGCAGGAACGTTTCGATCAGCGTCGTCTTGCCGGCGCCGATCTCCCCGGTGATCACCACGAATCCGTCGGTGAACCAGATGGTCGATTCCATGTACGCCTTGGCCCGGGCGTGCTGCTTGCTGAGATAAAGAAACTGCGGGTCCGGGCTTAAGCGGAACGGCAGTTCTTGCAACTTGAATAGTTCTAGGTACATCTATGTGGTGAGCCGTTCATGTCCATTGAATCAATTTTAACGCACGCTGCATCGCCTGGTCGCGATCCCGGGCGCGCGTCTTGAGAATCGTGCAATGCCCCACCTTACGCCCGGGCCGCGATTGCTTTCCGTAGTCATGAAAAGCCAGTCCGTCGATGTCCAATAACGCATCCCGATCCGGCATTGTACCGAGGAAATTGATCATTGCCGTGTGTCCCAGTGCGCGTGTGCTGCCCAGCGGCAGGCCGCAAATCGCTCGCAGGTGGTTTTGGAACTGGCTGGTGACGGATCCCTCGATGGTCCAATGCCCCGAATTGTGCACGCGCGGCGCCATTTCGTTTGCAATCAGACGGCCCGCGACCACGAAGAACTCCATGGCGAGTACTCCCACGTATGACAGGGCTTGCATGACGCGCCGCATGTAGGTTTGCGCCTTGCGCTCGAGTCGCTTGCTTGTAAAAGGTGCAATGGAAAAGCGCAGAATGCCATTACCGTGCGTATTGCTGGAGAGAGGATAGAACACAATGTCACCGCGCTCGGAACGTGCGCCGATCAGCGAAACCTCCCGTGAAAACGCCTGGAATTTCTCGTAGATCAAGCCTGCGCCGCCCAGCGCTTGCCAGGCCGCCGAGACGTCCCGCGATGTGCGCAATACGAATTGCCCCTTGCCGTCGTAGCCCAGACGCCGCGTCTTGAGCACGCCGGGCGCACCAAGCTCGCGCACGGCCTGCGAGAGCTGCGCCAGCGTATCGACGGCCGCATGTGCGGCCACGGGAATCTTCAACTTGGCGAACAGCGCCTTCTCGCTTATCCGGTCCTGGGAAACCTCCAGCGCCGCGCGCGGGGGTAGAACCGCGCTGATGTGCCGCAGCGGCGCCAGAGCACTCCCGGAGATGTTCTCCCAGTCGAAAGTCACCACATCGCTGCGCCTGGCCAGCTCTTCGAGCTTCTTGGGATCCTCCAGCTCGCCGACGATGATGGGTGCGACTTGCGCGCCGGGCGCCGCGGCGCTGCGGTCTAGAAAAACGCAGCTGACACCCAAAGGATAGCCCGCCAGCGCCAGCATGCGGCCGAGTTGTCCGGCGCCGACGATGCCTATCCGCGACCGGGTCAAGATCCGCGGGGATCCGGCTTGGCGAGCACGGCGGCAGTCTGGCTGTCGCGAAACGCATCCAGCGCCACGCGTGTGGCATCCGTCTCGTTGGCAATGATCGCCGCCGCGAACAACGCAGCATTCTTCGCGCCGGCGACGCCGATGGCAAAGGTCGCGACGGGGATGCCGCCCGGCATCTGTGCGATGGATAGGAGCGAATCGAGGCCGTTCAAGGCCTTCGATTGAACCGGTACGCCGAGGACCGGCACGGAGGTTTTCGCAGCGGTCATGCCGGGCAGGTGCGCCGCGCCACCCGCGCCCGCAATAATGGCCTTCAGGCCGCGATCGCGTGCCGAGGCCGCGTATTCGAACAGCAAATCGGGGGTTCGGTGCGCCGAGATGACCCGAACTTCGTGGGCTATGTTCAGCGACTCGAGCGTTTCGGCGGCAACCTGCATCGTTTCCCAGTCGGAAGACGATCCCATAATGACTCCGACCAAAACTTTCATGGTGCCGAGTTTAGCAGCCGCGGGGCCGATCTAAAGCATTTAACCGAGAAGCCGGCGCAGAAACGCGAAAAGCTCGCGTGCAGCGCTCGGCGAACGTTGCTCGGCGCGCTCCTTCGCGGCCTTATCGACCAGCCTGGTGAGTTCCGGACGATCTGCACCCGGGTGCTCCTCGAGCAACTCATCTACCGCCTTGGGATCGGACAGAAGCCGGTCGCGCCAGCCTTCGATTTTCTGAAAATGACGGATCTCGACATCATGGCGTTGCTTGCGTTCCTTGAGCTTGGCGAGAAGCGGTTCAGCGTCGATGCTGCGCATCAGTTTGCCGATGTACTGACGCTGCCTTACCTGCGCACCGTGAGTGGGCAGGCGGCGCAGGTCGCGCAGCGCAGTACATAAATTATCGGGCAAATCCAGCTCATCTATCTCGCGGTCCGGCAGCGCCGATAGCTGGACGCCGAGTTCCTGCAACGAAGCGGCCTCGCGCTTGCGCGCACTCTTGCTGGCGTTTTGTTCCCAGCTCTCTACCTGGTCGTCGTTTTGATCGCCGTCGGTCATTTTCCCCATGCTACACCCTAGACCGGTAGAATTAGCGGCTTCGTTTTCGTTCCTGTCCCGGAGATGCCATGTCCGCCATAACCACTGTCCCGGCTCGTCTGACGCAAGCAGACCTCGAAATCATCATCGAACACGCGCTCGAGGAGGCGCGGGTCCGGGGTGCCACGCAGGCCGAGGCCGCCGTAAGCCAGGACACCGGTCTGTCCGTGGGCGTCCGGCTGGGTGAGGTGGAAACGCTCGAACACCAACGCGACCGCAGCATGGGAATCACCGTGTATTTCGACAAGCGCAAGGGGTCGGCAGGAACTGCGGATTTCTCCCCCGAGGCCGTGCGCGCCACGGTGGCCAAGGCTTGCAGCATTGCGCGCTTCACGGCCGAGGACGCGTGCGCCGGCCTGGCGGATGCCGCGCTGATGGCGACGGCGCCGCCGGATTTGGATCTTTCCCATCCCTGGAGCCTGACTGCGGACCGGGCCATTGAGCTCGCGAAGGCATGCGAGGCCGCCGCCCTGGCCTTCGATCCGCGCATCAACAACTCAGAGGGCGCGTCCGTTGCCAGCCATCGAGGCTTGCATGTCTACGGAAATACGCACGGATTCGTCGGCGGTTATCCGACGACCTCGCATACCTTGAGCTGCGTCGTGCTTGCCGGAACCGGCGAGGACATGCAGCGTGATTATTGGTACAGCAGTTCCCGCGACTGGCGCGAGCTCGAGGAACCCGAAGTGATCGGGCGGGAGAGCGCGCGGCGCACCATCGCAAGACTGGATCCTCGCAAATTGGCAACGCGGCGCGCGCCGGTGCTGTTCGTACCTGAATTGGCGCGCGGCTTGATCGGGCACTTCGTGGCTGCGATTCGCGGCAGCAGTCAGTATCGGCAATCGTCCTTTCTGCTCAACTCCGTCGGACAGCAGATTTTTCCCGCAGATTTCTCGATTTCCGAGCGTCCGCATCTGCGCAAGGCCATGGGCAGCGCGCCGTTCGACGATGAAGGCGTGGCGACGCGCGATCGCGAACTCATCGCCGCCGGCGTTCTCACCGGCTACATCCTGTCGAGTTATTCGGCGCGCAAGCTCGGATTGCAAACCACGGGAAATGCCGGTGGCTCGCACAATCTGCTGGTGGCGCCCAATAGCACCGGCGGCGCCGCGGCGATGCTGGCCCGGCTCGGCACAGGGTTGCTGGTGACGGAACTGATGGGTCAGGGCGTCAACACCGTGACCGGCGATTATTCGCGCGGTGCAGCGGGTTTCTGGGTCGAGAACGGGCTGATCCAATATCCCGTCGCGGAGATCACCATTGCCGGCAATCTGCGCGACATGTTCAAGGGCATCGCGGCCGTCGGCGATGATGTGGACGTGCGGGGCGGTACGCGCGTGGGGTCGATCCTGCTCAAGGAGATGACCATCGCCGGCGAGTGATCTTGCCCGGCGGGATGGGTGGATTCAATGAAGCATTAAAGGCAGCAGCTTCATTGAATCCACCCATCCCGCCGGGCGGAACACTGGTTGGTCATTGTCACGCGCTCACCGCACCTGCGCAGACAACTCTTGAAGAGAGCGCCCGCGCAAGCATTCGAGCATGGCCGACTCCACGGTCGCCATCGCCTCGACTGCGGGACCCACCGAACGTATCTCCACGGCCAGCCGTCCGCCCGGGCACGTGCGCACGTTTTCCAATACGTCCGCGAGCTGTATGCCGTCCAAGTTGCGGCCGGGCACGAACGCCTCCCGCTCGGTGGCGATGAGGAAGCCGCCCTTCTCCAATGAGGTCAGCACCGGTGACAGCGCAATGCTCGGGATGTCGAGTTCCGCGGCGAGCCGTGCCGCGGTCCAGGGTACATTGCCTGCGGCATAGTCGCGGCCGATCAGATACATGATCGACAAACCGACCTGTTCGCGATCCCTGCCGGTCAATTCGACCGTGTCCTGGCCGTGGCGCAGGTATTGGGGAAATTGCACGTAAAAGGCCAGCTGCGCGCCGATCAGCAGAATCAGCCAGCTCAGGTAAACCCACACCAGCGTGATCAACACCACGGCGAAGCCCGTGTAGATGGCCACGAGGGACGAAGAATAGACGATGAATGTCGTGAACAACTGGCCCATCAAAGCCCAGATGATCCCCGACGTGACGCCGCCGATGAGCGCGGCTTTGAATTGTACTTTGGTGTTGGGAATGAACGCGTACATGAACGTGAACACGATGGTGACGATGACGTACGGCAGAACGCGGATGGCGGCGTCCAAGATCCACGCGAGCGGCGTCACGGCGGCGATCCATTTTGCGAGGGGGCTGTGTTCGGCGCTGCCGAGCATTCCCAGCGCAACCGCGAGCAGAATCGGACCCAATATCATGACGCTCAGATACTCAGTGAAGCGGCGTGCGAAGCTGCGCGGACGAGCGACGTGCCAGAGGAAATTGAAACTAGCCTCGACCTTTTGGATGGTGGTGACCACGGTGTAGACGAGGAATCCCAGTCCGATCGAACCGAGGAGATCGCCGCGCATGTTCGTGACGAATTGCATGACGGTTTCGGTCAACTGCACGGAGGCATCGCCGAGCGGTCGGAAGAACTCATGCAAAATGAAACGCAGGTCGCCGCGCGCGCCGAGCCCCTTCAGGATCGAGAAGCTGAACACCATCAGCGGCACCAAGGAAAGAAGGGTGGTGTAAGCGAGGCTCATGGCCTGAACGCTGATGGCGCCGCGCAGCCAGTCGCGCAGCAGAGCCCCCGGGTAGCGCACGAAGCGCAGCAGTGCGCCCCACGGCGGCCCCATCTCGCGCGACCTCAAGAACAGCCCGTCCTGCACCCAGTTGAGCAACTTGATCATGCGGCGAGCCTTACATGACGCATGCGGTATGGCAAGATCGAGCGCATGCATCCGCACCGCATCGTGTGCCTCACCGAGGAGACCACCGAGACGCTGTACTTGCTCGGTGAGCAATGGCGCATCGTCGGCATCTCCGGTTTCACGGTGCGCCCGCCGCAGGCTCGCAGGGAAAAGCCCCGGGTGTCAGCATTTACCAGCGCGAACATCGACAAGATTCTCGCCCTGCGTCCGGACCTGGTATTGGGATTTTCAGACCTGCAGGCGGAAATCGCTGCGCAGCTGATCGGTCGCGGAATTGCCGTTCACATCTTCAATCAGCGCAGCGTCGAGCAGATCCTGCAGATGATTTGCGTGCTCGGCGGCATGGTCGGCTGCGAGGCCAAAGCGGCAGTTCTCATCGGACAGCTGCGTGAGGGTCTGGCACGGATTCACGCCGCGGCAGCCGCCTTGCCGCGCAGGCCGCGCGTGTATTTCGAGGAATGGGACGAGCCGCAAATCAGCGCCATCAAATGGGTGTCGGAGTTGCTCGAACTGGCCGGCGGCATCGATTGCTTCCCGGAACTGGCGCAGGAATCCTTGGGCAAGAATCGCATCATCGCCGATCCGCTGGAAGTTGTACGCCGTGCACCGGACATCATTTTCGGTTCCTGGTGCGGCAAGAAGTTCAAGGCGTCCGCAGTGTGCGCGCGTGAAGGCTGGAGCGATGTACCGGCCGTGCGCAGCGGGGCGCTGCACGAGATCAAGTCACCGATCATCTTGCAGCCGGGTCCCGCCGCGTTGACCGATGGTGTACGGCGCGTGCATAGGATCATCGTGGAATGGTGCGAGAGGCAGCAGGCCGGCAATGAGGGTAAAGGCGCAGTTGGTGTGCCGCTGCCTCTCGCCCCGCGACCATGATTTCAGCCACGCTGCACCATGTGCTTTCGACGGCGCGATGTTGACCGGCCAGCGTTCAGCCCCGCGGGGCAAAACGTTGCGCCCACCCGGTCAACATCACGCAGACGCGGTCAGCAACCTCAAGGCCTCGCGGTAGTTCTCGCTGGTGCGCAGCAGGATATCCTGCGGCAGGTGCGGTGCCGGGGGCTTCTTGTTCCAATGCAGCGACTCCAAATAGTCGCGAACGAATTGTTTGTCGAAACTTGGCGGACTGATGCCGGCTTTGTAGGAAGCGACCGGCCAGAAGCGCGATGAGTCCGGCGTCAGCGCTTCATCCATGAGCGTCAGCCTGCCGGCCTGATCGACCCCAAACTCGAATTTGGTGTCCGCGATGATGATGTCGCGCCGCCGCGCATGCTCCGCGGCATATTGGTAGATCTCGAGGGTGATGCGCTTGATGCTGGCGGCAAACTCGCGCCCGACGAGTTTCACAACGGCATCGAAATCGATGTTCTCGTCATGCTGGCCGGCAGGAGCCTTGAAGGCGGGCGTAAAGAGGGGCTCAGGCAGGCGCTGCGCCAATTTCAAACCCGGCGGCAGTTCGATGCCGCACACGGCGCCGTGTTGTTGATAATCGCGGAATCCCGACCCGATAAGGTAGCCACGCGCGACCGCCTCGATCGGCAGGGGCTTCAGCTTCTTCACAATCATGGAGCGGCCGGCCAGCTGCGACCGCTCCGCGCCATCACTGATGATGTCCTCGATGCGCCGACCTGACAGGTGGTTCGGCGCCATATGGCTGGTGCGATCGAACCAGAACTGCGAGATTCGGGTCAACACCTCGCCCTTGAAAGGGATGGGATCGGGCAGCACCACGTCGAAAGCGGATAGGCGGTCGGTCGCGACGATCAAGAGATGTTCCGCATCCACGTCGTAGATATCGCGCACTTTTCCCTGGTGTATGCGCTGCAAGCTGCTGATGCGTGTCTCGAACAGGGGTGCCGAGGCGGTGAGCGGTTCCATGTGTGCGCGGCCTGCCGACTGCTACCATTGAAGGTCGGCGATTGTGGCGGCACGGGACAGATAGGTCAACGCGAATGGCATGGACAGGCGTGTTTTTTGGGGGCCTGGTGGGTTTGCTGATCACGCGCAGCGCCTGGGGCGCCGTGCTGGGCGCCCTCATCGGCTACATGATCGATCAGGGAGCGCGTACCGCAATGTCGTCCTCGGCGAGCCCGGATTCGGTGCGGGCCGAGTTCTTTCGCGCGACCTTCGAAGTCATGGGTCACGTGGCGAAGGCGGACGGCCGCGTCACGGAAGCGGAGATCGATGCCGCGCGGCGCATGATGCAGGAATTCGCACTGGGTCCCAACGATACGACGGCTGCCATGAACTGCTTTCGTGCGGGAAAGGCGGCCAATTTCGATGCTGCTGCGTGCGTCGAGCGGCTGCGCATGGTGTGCGGTCCGCGCTTCGACATTCTGCGCGCTTTCGTGGAGCTGCAATTGCGGGCGGCCCTGGCGGGCAACGGCATCTCGCCGGCGGCGCGCACCACGCTGATGCGGCTCGCCGAGCGGCTGGGATTCTCCGGTCTGGAATTCGCGCACATGGAGGCGGCCGTGCGTGCCCGCCAAGCGCGCGGCGGACAGAGCCAGGCGGGCGCAACGCGCAGCAGCAGCTTGTCGGAGTGCTATGCTGAACTCGAAATCGACGCCGGTATCAGCGACGCCGAAGTGACCAAGGCCTACCGGCGTCTGATGAGCCGCCACCATCCTGATAAACTCGTCGCGAACGGTCTTCCGGAGTCGATGGCGCAAATGGCAAAAGAAAAGACACAACGCATTCAGGAAGCCTACGAAGGCATCCGCGCCGCGCGCGGGATGCGCTGAATGAGCATCATCATTTCGCCTTCGATCTTGTCGGCGGACTTTGCGCGTCTGGGGGAAGAGGTCAATGCCGTTCTGGCCGGCGGCGCCGATTGGATTCATTTCGACGTCATGGACAACCATTACGTACCGAATCTCACCGTGGGCCCGATGGTATGCGCAGCATTGCGCAAGGCGGGCATCAGCGCGCCGATCGATGTGCACTTGATGGTGACTCCGGTGGACGCCTTGGTGACGGACTTCGCAGCCGCGGGCGCAAGCAACATCAGTTTTCATCCTGAAGCAACGCAGCATGTGGATCGCACCATCCAACACATCCGCGATAGCGGCTGCAAACCGGGATTGGTTTTCAACCCCGCGACCTCGCTGTCCTGGTTGGACTACGTCATGGATAAGATCGATGTGATCTTGTTGATGTCGGTGAATCCCGGTTTTGGCGGACAGAAATTCATCCCCGAGGTGCTGCAGAAACTCGCGCAGGCACGGGCGCGCATCGACGCCAGTGGTCGTCCGATCCGCTTGGAGATCGACGGCGGCGTCAAAATAGACAATGCGGCGCAGATCGCGCGGGCGGGAGCCGACACCTTCGTGGCCGGGTCCGCCATCTTCGGAAGCTCGAACTACGCACACACCATCAAGGCGATGCGGGAGGCGATCGAGGAGGGTAAGAGGCCGTTCTGACGGCGCCGGAAAGGCAGCAGGGCCGTCAGAACGGCCTCTTACCCTCCGCGTTAGCCTGAGACGCGCTACATGAGACGCGCGGAAAGTTACTCGTCGTCGTCCTCGTCGTCGTCGTCCTCATCGTCGTCATCGTGCTGTTCACTGCGGGCGTTCTTCGCAGGTGCACCGGCGCCGGCTTTGACGGGCACGATCAACGGCCGGGTCTTGACCTTCGGCCGTGCGTTGAAAACGACGATGGTTTTTCCGGTGGCGCGCAGCAAACCCTGCTCTTCCAAAACTTTCAGCACGCGACCCGCCATTTCGCGCGAGCAGCCCACCAAACGTGACAATTCCTGCCGGCTGACCTTGATCTGCATGCCTTCCGGATGGGTCATGGCATCCGGTTCGCCGCATAAATCCATGATGGCATGCGCCACCCGGCCGGTGACATCGACGAACGCCAGATCGCCGAGCTTGCGATTGGTGCGATCCAGACGGGTCGCCAGCTGCGTGGCCAGTTCGAAGATCAACCCCGGACTCTCCGCAGCGATCTGCCGGAAGCGGGGGTAGGTCATCTCGGCGAGTTCGGATTGCTGTCGCGTGCGCACCCAGGCGCTGCGTGTCGGCTGTTCGTAGAACAGGCCCATTTCCCCGAAAAACTGCCCCTTGTTGAGGTAGGCGAGGACCATTTCGTTGCCATCCTCGTCCTCGATCATGACCTCGACCGAGCCGGAGATGATGTAGTACAAGATATCCGGCAAATCGCCGGCGTGAATGATCACGGTCTTGGAAGGGACTGTCCGGATACGGCAGTAGCTCAAGAAACGATTGATCGCTGGGATATCGCTTAAGGCTTTTGCCCCTTCTTCCATGTTCACTCCCGTTGGGTTCTGTCGTTCAGCGAAATGCGTGTGCTGGCGCACGTTTTATTACATAAGTCTCGGAATCGCAAGCACTAACGCCAACAAGTTAGATCCAATAGGAACCGTTGGTCATCAGTTTCGAGACGGCACGCATGGCGAGTGTCGCAGGTAACGGCAGCGCCGAACCGCCCAATGCGGTGGCATTTTCGCCGTGGCGTATTTCATCGCGCTGCATGTTCTCGAGAATCGCACGGCTGCGCTCGTCGCGCGGACTGAGGCGCTCGAGGTGTCCGCTCAGGTGCGATTCGACTTGGCGCTCGGTTTCGGCGACGAACCCGAGACTGGTACGGTCGCCGAGCGCGCCGGCCAGGGCCCCCATGACGAAGGAACCAGCGTACCAAAGTGGGTTCAACAGGCTGCTTCGCCCCTGCAATTCCCCCAACCGCTGCTCGCACCAGGCTAGATGGTCGACCTCCTCCGCTGCCGATTGCTGCAGTGCAGCTTTAACGGCCGGGTCGCGTGCCATCAGCGCCTGGCCGCGGTAAAGAGCCTGCGCGGCAACCTCGCCCGCATGATTGACGCGCATCAGGCGGGCTGAAGTCTGGCGATCGGCATCCGGTAGAGGTTCCGCCGGGGGCGCATCCGCCGCTTTGCGCGCGTTCCCGGCCGGGGCAGCTAACACCCTGATTGCGTTGTCTATTTCGCCCAGTAGATGGTCCAGGAAATCGAGGCTGCGGGTGTTCATGAGCACATTATATAATGTGTGGCGTGGCGAGCGGAGAGGACTGGCGCCCGACCGTACTGTTCTGTAAACTCTCGCGCCTTTCGCCAAAGACCCGAAGTAATTCCATGTATACCGTATTTTCCAAGCCCGACGAGATCCGCGGCGACTGGTTCCTGGTCGATGCCACCAACAAGACATTGGGCCGGCTGGCATCTGAAATCGCGTTGCGCTTGAAGGGCAAGCACAAGCCCAACTATGCCCCGCACCAGGATGTGGGCGATCACATCGTGGTCATTAACGCGGGCAGCGTGCGCGTCACGGGAGCCAAGCTCACCGACAAGTTCTACCACCAGCACACGGGCTATGTGGGCAATTTGAAGAGCATCACGCTCGGAAAACTGCTGAAGGAGCACCCGGAGCGCGCACTGGAATTCGCCGTCAAGGGCATGCTGCCGAAGGGGCCGCTGGGCCGGCGCATGTACAGAAAGCTGCATGTATTCGGCGGCAAAGAACATCCGCATCAGGCTCAGCAGCCGAAAGCCCTGCAAATCTAAGTATCGCTAGGACAGTCAATGGCAAACACAGCCAGCAATGCATTTTACGGGACGGGTCGCCGCAAGACCTCTAGCGCGCGGGTCTACCTGCGTCAGGGCTCCGGCAAGGTCGTCATCAACGGCCGCAGCCTGGATGAATTCTTCGGCCGCGAAACCGGACGCATGATCGTGCAGCAGCCCTTCGGTGCGGTTCAGCTCGACGGCAAGTTCGATGTCGAGGCGCACGTCGAAGGCGGCGGCATCACCGGCCAGGCCGGCGCGATTCGTCATGGCATCACGCGCGCGTTGATGGCGTACGATGAAACGCTGCGTTCACCGCTGCGCAAGGCGGGCTTCGTCACGCGCGATGCGCGCGAAGTCGAACGCAAGAAAGTCGGTCGCCGCAAGGCTCGGCGTGGTACGCAATTCTCGAAGCGCTGACACCGGCAACGATCTTTCATATTGGGGGATCGTCTAGCGGTAGGACAACGGTCTCTGACACCGTTTACCTAGGTTCGAATCCTAGTCCCCCAGCCATTTGAGGGCCCACGCAAAGTGGGCCCTTTTTTCACGGTGTACTGAAGCCATGTCGGGCGATCGCAATTCGACTAAACAAGTGGCGCCGATGGCACTCGCGGCGCTTGGCGTGGTGTTCGGCGACATCGGCACCAGTCCCTTGTATGCGGTGTCCTCGTGCTTCAGCGGACCGAACCTTGCGGTCACGCCGCCGCATATCCTTGGGTTGCTGTCCCTGATCTTCTGGTCCCTGGTCTTGGTGATCCTGCTCAAGTATGTCGGTGTCGTATTGAACGCCGACAACAAGGGGGAGGGCGGGGTTTTGGCATTGACCGCCCTCGTGATCAACACGGAACGGGCGAGTCCGCGGCGCAAGATATACGGTACCTTGGGCATCTTGGGCGCCTCGTTGTTCTTTGCGGATGGCGCGATCACGCCCGCGGTCACGGTGTTGGGCGCCGTCGAGGGCCTTCAGGTCGCCGCCCCGGCCGCGCAGATTCCCGTGCTGCCCATCGGGGTCGCCATTCTGTTCGGGCTGTTCTTCATCCAGCGTTACGGCACCGGATCGGTCGCCAGGGTTTTTGGTCCCGTCATGCTGGGTTGGTTCCTGGTGCTTGCGGTGATGGGCGTGACTTGGATCGTGCGCGAGCCGCGCGTATTGCTGGCCCTGGATCCCACGCAGGGTGCGCGGCTGTTCATGGAACACAAGGTCGGCGCGCTTGCGGTATTGGCGGGCGTCTTTCTGACGGTCACCGGCGGCGAGGCGCTCTACGCCGACATGGGGCATTTCGGCAAGATACCGATTCGCGCGGCGTGGATTTTCGTCGTCATGCCATCGCTGGTGCTCAATTACTTCGGCGAGGGCGCGCTGCTGATCGAGAATCCGTCTGCCGTCAGCAATCCGTTTTATCTGATGGCGCCGGCCTGGTCATTGTGGCCGCTCATCATCCTCGCGACGGCTGCTTCCCTGATCGGATCCCAGGCGGTAATTTCCGGGGTGTTCTCCGTGACCACGCAGGCCGTGAGCCTCGGATTGTTGCCGCGCGTGCGTGTCGAACATTCCTCCGCCGAGCACGTCGGTCAGATCTACGTACCCACCATGAACTGGCTGCTCATGATCGCCTCGCTCTCCCTGGTGGTCGGCTTCGGCACCTCCGCGGCACTCGCCGGTGCCTATGGCCTGGCGGTGTCGGGGGCAATGACCATCGTGACGCCGCTGACCTTGAGTCTGATCAAGTCGCGTCGTGGGCGCGAGAGCCGATGGCTGCGCAGCGGCCTGTCACTGCTTTTTTTCGTGGACATTGCCTTTCTGCTCGCCAACCTCACCAAGCTGGGGGATGGCGGTTGGCTGCCGCTGGTGTCCGGTCTCATCATATTCTGGTTGATGCAGACGTGGCAGACGGGCCGTGCGTCGGTCCTGGCGCGTCTGCTGCGCGAGCAGAAGCCGGTGCGCGATTTTCTGGAGGATCTGAAACGCGATCCGCCGGTGCGCGTCGCGGGCACATCCATCTTCCTCGACCCCAAAGCATCGGGTATCCCGCGCGCGCTGCTCAACAACATCAAGTTCAACCGGGTCATGCATGAACGCGTGGTGCTGCTGACGGTGGTGACGCGCGAGCAGCCGCGCATCCCCGCCGCAAAGCGCCTGACGGCCACTCCGGTGTGCGAGGGCATCGTGCGCTTGGTGGCGCAGGTGGGTTTCATGGAAACACCCAACATCACCCAGATTTTGCGCGAGGCAGAGGCGTTGGGCGTGCCCTACGACCCCGAGAACACGACCTTCTTCCTCAGTCGTGAGGAACTCCTGCCCGGCCGGCGCTCCGACCTGCCGCCGCTGCGCCGCAAGGCATTCATGCAGATGGCGCGCAGCGCGCAGGTCATCGCGGATTACTACGGCCTGCCGCCGAGCCGTGTGGTCGAGATCGGCACGCGCATCGAAATCTAGGCTGTCAGTTTGCGGGCGCACTCCACGATGCGTACGCCGTCGTCGCCCGCAATGACGAGCACATCGGCGCGCCGTGCCGCGAACAAGCCCACCGTAACGACTCCCGCAATCTGATTCACCACCGACTCGAAGGCCACGGGATCCTCGATGCGCAAGTTGTGCACGTCCAGGATCACGTTGCCGTTGTCGGTGATCACGCCCTCGCGCCATAGCGGCTGCCCGCCAAGCTGCACCAGCCGGCGTGCGACGTAGGATCGGGCCATCGGGATCACCTCGACGGGCAGTGGGAAGGTTCCCAAGACCGGCGTCATCTTGGAGTCATCGACGATGCAGACGAAACGCCGCGACGCAGCCGCCACCACCTTCTCGCGGGTCAGCGCGGCACCGCCGCCCTTGATCAGCATTCCCTCGGCGGTGGCTTGATCGGCGCCGTCGATGTACAGCTCGAGGTCACCGGCGGTGTTGAGGTCTACCTCCTCGACGCCGATGGCGCGCAGCTTGTCGGAGGTTTGTTTGGAGCTGGAAACTGCGCCCGAGAGCCTTATTTTATGGTCTTTCAAGGCTTCGATGAGATGGTTCACCGTGGAACCGGTGCCGATGCCGAGCACCATGCCCTCTTCGATGTAAGGCAGCGCGGCATCGGCGGCGCGGCGTTTTTTATCGACCGCCATAAGAAATTTCCTACCTGCAAAAACAACTGTGCCCGCTTACGCGGGCACAGTTGATTACTTTCGAAGGCTTACTTTTTCTTAGCGGCCTTTTTCTTAGCTACCTTCTTCTTCGCCTTCTTTGCTTTCGCTGCCATGATAGAAA
>Ga0116228_10000207_pt1 | contig 41811 bp, 36 predicted proteins | sample S1TSphfallax_2_FD_89694 | JGI IMG/M metagenome (GOLD analysis project Ga0116228, IMG submission 89694) | Host-associated microbial communities from peat moss isolated from Minnesota, USA - S1T2_Fc - Sphagnum fallax MG | ecosystem: Host-associated > Plants > Peat moss > Unclassified | place...
ACCAGAGATCCAAACCCCAGGAGTGCACCGGCGGCCCGGCCCGCGACCAGTCCCCGACTGCGGTGCAGACCATCGATGACTACACTCATGGTGCTACCGCTGCCGGACACGCCTTGACCTCCAAGCGGGAAATTCTTCCGGCCTCATTCTGCAGCGCAGCGGGATTGAGCAGCGCGTCGGTGGGCTTCAGATCGAGATCGATCCAGTACACATTGCCCGTACGCTTGCGATCGGAGAGGGCCGGAGTCAATCCCATCGCCTGCACCTGGGTCACCCGCGCCTGGGCGCGCTTCTGTTCGCTGAAGAGACCCAGAGAGATCACCGACCCCTCCGTGGGTCCCGGCATTTCCAGCGCATCGTCAATGCCTGCGGCCTTGAGCTTGGCGATCAGCTGCTCAGCGGAGCCCGGATTCGGGGGCGCCGGCACATAAACCCAGATACCTGCCCAGACATCGCCATCGACCACGCGTTGCCTTGGATCATAACCCCCGGATCGCAACGTGCTCGCGGCATGTGCCGCCTCGGCGACATCGCGAAACGGACCCACGGTGATGCAGCGCCTGACAGTGGTCGGCTCGTCACCGCCACCGCCACCGGCGCTACTCGCGGCATCCGCCACTCCGCCGCTCGTACCCACGATGCCGCTGGTCTCCTGCGGCGCCGGGCGGAGCGCGGCCGGCACCTCCGACACCAGTTGCAAGGACTTCATGGAAGGTTCGACGGCGGCTTTCTGCGACGCCAGGATCTCATGCGTCCACAGAAAGTACCCGACGTTGGCCAAGGCGAGACCAACGACAATGGATTTCAAGAGAGTCATGTCGAATCCGTCAAGTGCACCCCGCCCAACCGTAAACTCACTTCGCCCGACACGAACGCCTCCAATCGCCCGCTGCGCTCGAGCAAGAGCGCGCCGTGCGCGTCGATGCCGCGCGCGACGCCGCGGACGACGGCATCTCCCACCACCACCTCGGCGGGCCGGCCCGCGAGAACGTCGAGTGCAGCCCAAGATTCCCGAAAGTCGCTGAAACCGCCCCGTTCGAAGTCTGCCAGCATACGCAAAAGCTCATCGATGATCGCGCCGGCGATGGTGTTGCGCCCGGGCGTCGCCGTGCACGCGTCCGCCACGGCGGCGGCGCGCACCCCGGAGGCCTCGATCGCGCCCCGCGCCGCCGACGTGAGAGTGACGTTGATACCGACACCGATCACCACCTGGGCGGGGCCGCCGGCTTCAGCGCGCATATCGATCAAGATCCCGCCGAGTTTGCGATCGTTGAACCATAAGTCATTGGGCCATTTCAGGCCGATCCCGCGGGCTCCCGCCCGCTCGAGCGCCCGCGCCACCGCCACACCGACGCACAGGCTTAAGGTCGGACTCGCCTGGGCGGCCTCTTCGAATGCCCAGCTCAGCGAGAGCGCGAGGCTGCCCCCGAATGGCGCGAGCCACTGTCGACCGCGCCGCCCGCGACCCGCATGCTGGAACTCGCAGAGCATCACGTCGGCGGTACCGAACGGCGGCGGCGGCGCGGCGAGCAGGCGATTATTGGTCGAATCGACTTCGAATTGCAGATCGAGGCTGCGCAGGCACGTCGACCGGGCGGGCGCGACGCAGCGGCGGATCGGCGACTCGGCGAGCAGCTCCACGGCTTGCGGCAGGGCGTAACCGCGCCGCGCCGTGGCGGCGATCTCCACACCCTTGAGTCGCAACCGCTCGATTCCTTTCCAGACCGCTGCCCGGGTGACGCCCAAGGCTCCGCCCAAACTCTCACCGGAGTGCATGCGGCCGTCGGCGAGCAACCCCAAGAGGGCCTTCGGATCTAAGCCGCCCGGGATCGAAATAACCATAGACGCCGCGCCCGATTCTCGGTGCCCGCCGCCATTCGAGCGATATTGCCGCGGTGGGTAAAAATGATGAACGCCGTGACACCCAGGCAGAAATACAGCAGCGGCGGGTCGCCCGGATCGAACACGAGGGCCGCGACGCACAAGGCGACGCCGGCCAGCATGCTCGCGAGACCCACATAGCCGGTGAGCAAGACGACCAGTAGCCAGCAGGATAGCAGCGGCAGCAAAGCCCACGCCTGCAACGCGCCGATCACTCCGACCACCGTCGCCACGCCCTTGCCGCCGCGGAAGCCAAACCACACCGGAAAGACGTGGCCGACGATTACCGCAATGCCACAGGCCAGAGTCAGCCACTCGCGGGATACGTTGGGATCCAGCCCAACTCCCGGCACCACCACGCGCGGCAGCCACAGCACGGCAATGACCCCTTTGGCGACATCCAGGAACAACACCGAGATACCAAACGCCTTGCCCTGCGTGCGCAGGGCATTGGTGGCACCGGCATTGCCGCTTCCCATCCGACGAATGTCGACGCCGCGCAAACGCCCCAGAATCAAGCTGCCTAAGAGGGTTCCCAATAGGTAGGCAGCCAGCGCTTTTAGCCCAAGTTCCAGCATGATTGATTTATGATATCACCGGCACGGTAGGGCTCCCGGCCGGCACGGTAGGGCTCCCGGCCGGCGCGATCGAGCTCCCGGGCAGGTGAATTTCAGCAAGCATGCACCGCACGCTGCCGCCGCCCAGCCGCTCGATCACCGGTATGGGAGCCACGCAGGGCTCGCCGTACGATTCCAAAATCCGCCGCTGCGGAGCCGTGAAAACGCTCCAAGCAGCGCTCGACAGGGCAATGACCCTGCCGCCCGCCGCCGGGGCGAGTTCCAATAAATTTCCGGCAAATAGCTGCATTTGCTCAAGCGTGATCTCGACCACCCGATGCCCGCTCGCGCGCAAGCTGCCCTGCACGGCTTCGCGTTCGTGACCATCGCCGATTGCCTCGCTGCATACCACCGCAAAGGCGCTGCCGACCGCCATCAACACATTGGTGTGATAGATGGGTGTGCCGCGCGCATCGGCCGCATTGAAAGTCACCACCTCGTACCCGAGCACCCGGGCGAACTCGTCGAGCACATCGCCGTGCGTGCGCGGCGACAGCGCCGCGTAGGCCACCCGGTGCGATCGATCCAGCACCAAACTGCCCGTGCCTTCGAGGAACCTACGTTGCGCCTCATGGTGGGTCAGATCCACAGTCCGGGTGGCGAGGAAGCCCCCCTGGGTCAGCACTTGTTGGATGACATCGGCGCGACGTTCCAGACGTCGATTGGGCGCCTGCATGGGGTACAGAACGACCGTGCCGTCGTCATGAAAGCTCACCCAATTATTCGGAAATATCGCATCCGGCTTCGCGGGCTCCGGGGTATCCTCGGCCACCACGACTCGCACGCCGAGTCGAACCAGCCGATTGGCCAGGCCGTCGAACTCGCGGGTCGCCGCTGCCTGCACGGAGCCGTCGGTCAAGGAAGCCAATCCCGACAGGTCGGACGATTGAAAGGCATTGCTGGCGGCCGTCTCGTGGTTGAATGCGAGGTGGGCAGGCCGCACCATGAGCACTGCGCCGGTGCTTTGGAGATCCATGGGGGAACTATATCAGGCGCGAGGTTTGCGGAATTTTCCGGCCGTTGACAGCGCCATGAGGTTTCATCAAGGTACGCCGCCTGGTGACGGGGGCAAACCGTCGTGTCATGCCTTGGGCTAATTGGGGTAGCTGCCTTGCCGGTGTCATTGACCACTTCTTGCTGCGCGCTCGTGCTCGCCACGCTTGGGCTCATCCTGCCCGCGGCTGCCAAACCACCGAAAAAGCCGCCCCCGGCCGAGCCTCCCCCTGCTCCCGGCAGCTACGTGTTTTCGTTTGAGACGCTGCTCGCGGATGCCAAGCGGCGTGCGCAAAGGCCCTATTCGCCGCAACGCAACACCCTGCCGGCAGGATTGGACAAATTGAGTCCGGAACAGTACCGGAGCATCCATTTCAATCCCGATGCCGGCATCTGGCGCACGGAACAGTTGCCGTTCCGTCTCGAGCTGCTGCGGGCCGGTTATAATCTGCAGACGGCGGTGACGGTGTCGACGGTCGAGGAGGGACGTGCGCTCGATTTGGTGGCAACACCGGCGATGTTCGACATGAGCGGGGCGCTCCCGGCCTTGGGCAGCCCGACCTTGGGGAGCAAGGTATCGCTGCCCCTGTCCGGCTTTCGCATTCGCAGCCAGATCAATGCGAAAAAAGTCTGGGATGAATTTCTGGTCTTCCAGGGCGCGAGTTACTTCCGCGCCGTGGCCCAGCACCTGCTGTACGGCTTGTCGGCACGCGGACTTGCCATCGATACCGCCGAACCGTCCGGCGAGGAGTTCCCTGCCTTCACTCATTTCTGGGTGGAACGGCCTGACGCGCAGGCCAAATCCATCGTCATTGACGCACTGCTCGACAGCGAATCGGCCACCGGCGCCTATCGCTTCACGGTGACCCCGGGCGTGGAGACGATCATGGAGGTGGATATGACCGTGTTCCCGCGCGCCGACATGCATGTGGTCGGTATCGCACCGCTGACCTCCATGTTTTTGTTCGACGAGACCAACCGCGGTCGCCTTGATGACTACCGCCCCGAGGTTCATGATTCGGACGGCTTGATGGTCGAGTCGCAATCCGGAGAGCATATCTATCGACAACTGGCCAACCCCACCAAATTACAGGTCTCATCGTTTACGACCCAGCCGCCGAAGGGCTTCGGACTCGTCCAACGCTCCCGCCAGGAGAGCGATTTTCAGGACTTTGACAACCAATATGAACGGCGCCCCAGCGCCTGGGTCGAACCGCACGGCGACTGGGGACCGGGCGGCGTCGAACTCGTGGAAATACCCTCAGGTAGGGAGAGCAACGACAATATTGTCGCCTTCTGGCGCCCCGCCCATGGCCTGACGGCGAATCATCCCGCGCACTACGAATACCGGCTCTCCTGGCTGGCCGAGCCCGCGTTGCCGAAGGCACTTGCCGCGGTGTTCGCCACCCGCTCCGGCGCAAGCCTCGATGGCAAGCGCCGCGTGTTCATCCTGGACTTCGTCGGTGCGGGCGAAAAGGTCGATGGCCTCAAGCTCGATCTGTCGGCGTCCGCCGGCAGGGTTTCGAACGTGGCGCTGATGTCGAACGGTTCCTTGCACGGGATCCGCGCCAGCTTCGAATTGGATCCCGCCGATGCCGATCTGGTCGAACTGCGGCTGCGCGTCCTGCGGGGCGATCAGCCGATCTCGGAAACCTGGCTGTATCGCTGGACCGCGCCTTGAGTTCGGCCGTCGCGTGTCATGAACGGGGCGCCGGCGGCGGGATGCCGCCCGAATCGGCGCTCGCCATGCAGCCGCAGGATCTGCGCTACAAGCCATCGCGTCGCACCCGCGAGCGCTCGACGCTCGCGGTCCTGTATGCGCGTTTCATCTTGGTCACGACCACGCTCGGCATATCGACCTACGGCATTTACCAGATGCTCCAGGTGGTGCGCTTTGCCAGCATGACGACACTGCAGGGTACGATGATCTTCTTCTTTGCAGTATCGCTCGGCTGGATTGCATTCGCCGCAGGCTCGGTGCTGGCCGGTGCATCCAAGCGCCGCGACCGGGTGCCGGGCCGACTCGCGGGCGATTCGCTCACCGCGCTGGTGATGCCGATCTATAACGAGGATCCGGTTCGTACCACGGCGGCCCTTAGGGCGATGGCCGAGGCGCTCCACGCCATCGGTGCGCATGGCGCCTTCGAGATCGTCGTGTTGTCCGATTCGACGAATGCCGACGCATGGATCCGCGAAACGGCGGCCATCCACGTGCTGCGTCAGGCGCTCCAGTCGACCATGCCGGTGTGGTACCGGCGACGCTGGCAAAACATCGCGCGGAAGTCGGGAAACCTCGAGGATTTCGTCACCCGCTGGGGCGGCCGCTACGAGCATATGATCGTGCTGGACGCGGACAGCTTGATCGATGCACCGACCTTGGTGCACCTGGTCAAGAGCATGCAGGCGGATGCCGCTCTGGGCATCCTCCAGACCGCGCCGCAACTGATTGGGGCGCGCACCTTCTTCGGCCGGCTGCAGCAATTCGCCGCCTGTGTTTACGGGCCGGTCATCACCCGCGGACTCGCTGCCTGGTCCGGTGACAGCTGTAATTACTGGGGCCACAACGCCATCATCCGGGTCAGGGCCTTCGCCGAGAACTGCGGACTGCCGCTGCTCGCGGGCCGAAAGCCCTTCGGCGGTCACGTGCTGTCGCATGATTTCGTCGAGGCGGCGCTGATGCGTCGGGGCGGATGGAAGGTGCGCATGGCCACGGATTTTGGCGGCTCGTGGGAGGAGTCCCCCCCGTCGCTGATCGACGTGGCAATTCGCGATCGGCGCTGGGCTCAGGGGAATCTGCAGCACATGAAGATCATCGGCACGGCGGGCCTGAGCCTCACCAGCCGATTGCACTTGGGGATCGGGATCATGAGCTACCTCTCCTCGCCGCTCTGGCTGGTGATGCTCGGCATCGGCTTCGCGCTCGCCGTGCAATCGCATTTGATCCGCCCGGAATACTTCAATCACGATTTCCAGCTCTTTCCCACCTGGCCGCGCTTCGATGTGGAACTGATGATGGCGCTGTTCTGGTTCAGCATGTGGGTGCTGCTGATACCGAAGATCTTGGGTCTCATCCGTGCGTTGCTGTCGGCCCGGATCCGCCGCGGCAGCGGCGGCGCGATCGGCGTTCTTGCCAGCGTCTTGTTCGAGGCCATTTTGTCGGCACTGTACGCGCCGATATTGATGCTGGTGCAGAGCCGGCACGTGCTGGAGGTCTTCATGGGACGCGATTCCGGCTGGAAGCCGCAGCGACGCGACAGCGGGGGCACCAGCTGGCACGATGCCTGGCAGTATCACAAACGGCATATGTTGCTATCCTGTGTCACCGCCGTGATCGTCTATTTTTTGTCGCCGTCCCTGCTCGCCTGGGTGTCGCCGGCACTCCTCGGGCTTTTCCTCGCGGTGCCGCTGTCGCGGGCGAGCGGCAGCCAATCCTTGGGCCGCGCCCTGTCGAGGGTTGCCCTGCTGCGTACCCCTGAAGAGATCGAACAACCCGCGTTGGTTGCACGACGGCAGGCGCTGGTGGCGGCCGCACCGGCGCTCCCCGACGACGGGTTGTTGTATCTGGCGCGTAACCGCGATGCACGCCTGGCGCATATCGATGGCAATCTGCCCCGGCCCGCCGATCCGCGCGGCAAGCCCGATCCGCACGCCTTCACCGCAGAGCAGAAGCTGATCGATGCGCGCTCACTCGAGGAAGTGCTCGGCTGGCTCACTCCCGTTGAACGCGTCGAAGTGGCCGCCGATGCGCGTTTGCTCAACCAACTCGCGTCGCTGCCCGACGCCGAGCGCCCTGTTTTCAAGATTTGAAGGAATTCCCACCGCATGATCGCACGACGTTCCGTTCTCAAACTGGCGGCCGGTTTCGCCGCCGGCCAGCTTGCGCACCCGACTCGCGGCACGGCGGCCGCGCCGGGCCAGGTTCCAGCGGCTACCGGCAACGGCCCCCCACAGGCATTCGATTTCGCCTGGCTGAAGGGCCAGGCCCGTTACCTCGCGAACAACGCCTATCAAGAGAGCAAGGACGTCCTGCCGCCGCCGATGGCGACGCTCGGTTACGATCAATATCAGTCCATCCGTTTCAAACCCGATCATTCACTCTGGGCCGATTTGGGCAGCGCATTCCGGCTGCAGTTCTTCCACGTCGGCCGCACCTTCAATCAACCGGTGCACCTATACGAAGTGGTCGACGGGCAGGCGCGGGAAATACTCTACGATCCGAGCCTGTTCGAATGGGACAAGAGCGGAGTCGATCCTGCGATCATGAAGGATCATGCCGGCTTTGCCGGTTTCCGCGTCCAATTCGTCACCAATTGGCAGGCCGACGTCGCCGCCTTCTTGGGCGCGAGCTACTTTCGCGCGGTCGGCGGCGACACCCGTCAGTATGGACTGTCGGCCCGCGCCCTCGCGGTGGATACGGCGTTTCCGCGGCCCGAGGAATTTCCGCGGTTCACCTCCTTTTGGTTCGAGCGTCCCAGCAAGGACTCAGGTGTCCTGACACTGTACGCGTTGCTCGATTCCCCGAGCATTGCCGGCGCTTTTCATATGCAAATTTCGCCGGGCGGCACCCTCATCATGACCATAGACTCGGCCCTCTATCCGCGCAAACCCATCGAGCGCTTAGGCGTGGCACCGCTCACCAGCATGTTCTTCTATGGCGAAAACGATCACCGCGCAGCCAATGACTGGCGGCCCGAAATTCATGACTCCGACGGCCTGTCCCTATGGACCGGTTCCGGCGAATGGATCTGGCGCCCGCTCATCAATCCGGCACAGCTGCATCTGAACTCCTACTTCGATGACAACCCGCGCGGCTTCGGCTTGTTGCAGCGTGACCGGAACTTCGATCATTACCAGGACGACGGCGTGTACTACGACAAGCGCCCGAGCCTCTGGGTCGAGCCGCGCGGCGGCTGGGGACGGGGTGCGGTGCAGCTGGTCGAGATACCCACCGTGGATGAAACCTTCGACAACATCGTCGTATTTTGGAATCCGAGCGAGAAGGTCAAGGCGGGCGAAGAACTGCTGTTCAGCTACCGTTTGTATTGGGGCACGAAAATGCCCTATGGCTCGCCACTGGCGCAAACCATCGCCACCCGCACCGGCATCGGCGGCATTGTCGGCGTGAAACGGCTGTACTACTCATGGCACTTCGCGGTGGATTTCGCCGGTGGCGAACTCGGTGCTCTCGCCAAAGACGCGCCGGTGGAAGCGGTGGTGACCACTTCTCGCGGCACGACCGAACATGTGACCGCGCATTATGTCGCTGAGTTGGGCGGCTACCGGGCGCTGTTCGATCTCAAGCCCACCGATGACTTGGTGCAGCCCATCGATTTGCGCCTATATCTGCGGGTGGACGGTCGACCGTTGACGGAAACCTGGGTCTATCAATGGACCCCGCCCTCGGCCAAGGAGCGCAAGCAAGCATTGCTCTAAAGCCGGGCGCGCACCCGAGCCAAGCGTTACGACGCGGCTCCCAAGGCAACGACATGGTCTCGTGCCGACACCACCACCCCTCCGGGTTTTTCGATGGTGACGGCGAAGGCTGCGGGTTTATGGACCATGAGTTTGGCGTTGATGGGTATCAACACTTCCGACGCATTGGCCGGCACGTCGAATACCCCCCCATCCACCGGATAGCGCTTGTCGCGTTCGGCATCGAAAACCCATAGTTGGTACTGATGCACGGTGGGATCGTTCGACGCGAGCCCGACGAGGCGCAGGAAACCCTGCTGAGTGACCGGATCCCAAACCACAATGCCCGAGACGCCGGCAGCCGCCGGATCCTTGGTCGCCGCCATCGTGACCTTGATCGTGTCTGGTTTGGCCGCGAGCCGCGCAAACTGCTCCTGCAGCGTGGGCGCCGGCCTCAGAGTCGGAGGCGGCGCGGTGACCGTCGGAGGGGCAACCTCCGCGACCGGCGGCGCCTCATTGCGCGGCGAACGGACCCAGCCGAGCACCGCGAGCACCAGGCATGCCGCCGCGGCGAGCCAGCCCCAACGGCTGGTGCCTGCCCCACGTCGCCGCTCTTCCACCGGTGGTTGCGGCTGGGCCTGCGACGACATCGACGTCACGTACTCTGCCGCACGCTGCTCGAGCCGAGCCCGCAAGCCGGCCGGCAATTGCGCATCGATGGGTGCAGCCAGGGTCAGGGCCGCCGCGGCCCGCTCGAAATTTTCTTGGCTAAGGCGCGCCGGGCTCCCCCAGGAATCGAGCGCGCGCTGTTCAGCAGGCGACAAGCCTTCGACGACTTGCTTGACCAGCAAATCGACCGTGGCCTCGTCGGGCTGATCTTGCGTACCCGGTTCAGACATCAAACCTTCTCCGAGACGCTATCGGCGTCGACATTCAAAAACTCGCGCAAGCGGATGAGGCCGCGCCGCATGAAGGACTTCACCGTACCGAGTGGCATCCCCAAACGGGTGGCAATTTCGGACTGGCTCAAGCCATGCAGCAGTCCGAGCTCCAACACCTGTCGCTGTTCCGGGCGCAGCTCCTGGAGGGCGCGGGTCGCCTGTTCCGCTTCCAGGGATATCTCGGAGGCGGTCCCAGGGTCGGACCAAACCACAGACTCCAACACCTCCACCGGATCCATCGGAGGTTCATTGGTGGTCTTGCGCAGACGATCGATCAGCCGTCGGCGCGCAATCATTGCGATGAATACCTTATCAGAACCCTGACTGGCATCGAACCGCGAGGCACTGCGCCAGATATCCAGAAATATTTCCTGTGTCGCATCTTCAGCATCGGATGGAGTTCGCGACAGACGCCGCGCCAAGCTCCAAACGAGCGCACCATATTCGTCAATGCACTCGCGCACGGCCGCGGCTTCGCCGCTTGCAATCCGTTGCAGAACGGACGGGCTCATTGGTTGCATTGCTTAGATGTTCGATTTAGCCGCAAAAGTGGATTCAGCCGGAATGCATGTATCGTTTTGCCAACGATAGCAATAAACCGGGCAAAATGGCGTAAATCCTCAACCGCGGGTGGCCGACCTCGCGCCGAGCACCGGCAACCGCATGGTATCTCCCGTGGGGGACCGCAGCCGGGCCTCGCGCTTGAGAAACGGCTGCGCACGGCGTGGATCGAGGATGGCCCATCGATACTCGTTGAGCTGCTGCTTCAACAACGGCAGCAGCGCGTGCTGTCGGGCATCGCCGCCCTCCGGCAGCGCGATCGTGCTGCAATACAGGGCAAAATAGTCGGCGTAAAGCTGTTCATATTGCGGTATGGGATCGATGAATGCGGGGTCTTGCACCACTTCCGCACCCAGATGCTGCGTGCATAGGTAGCTGCAGGACTTCTTGAGATAGACATTATGCTCAGAGACGACCGCATTGTCGTAGCTGCGGCCCGGCCTGAAATGCGCCATCACCAGGATCCGCTGGGTGCCCCGCACCCGGTCGCTGCGCAAGTACTGAAACAGCGCCCTGCCGTGCAACAGCCGCAGCGTCGCGTGTTTCAAGGCCGCGACCTGCGCAGGTCGAACCTCACAGTTTGCCAATTGACGCATCAGACCCGAATGCTCTTGCTCCCATTGCATCCAGATGGAGGGATTGTCGAAAATACGGCGGGCAATCAATTGCTCATCGGGATCGGAGCTGCGCAGAGCCGTGTGCACGCGGTCGGTCGACTCGCGCATGAGTTTGGCGTGGCTGATCGCATGGCAAAGCATGGCATCCCTCCTTGGCAGCAGATTCTGTCAAGTACTCGCCTCGACCGAAAGCGTATCCATCTCCCGACAGCTGCAGTGCAGCGTCGACGAGCGCAACCTCAATACCGTCGTGCCAGCAACCAGTTCGCGAGCGAGCGCAGCGGCAGCGCCCGCTCGCCGAAGGATTCCAACGCATCCAGGGCCTCATTGTGAAGCCGGTGAACACGCTCCTGAGAAGCCTCGATGCCGATGAGAGCCGGATGGGTGGGCTTATCCCGCTCCCGGTCAGCCCCCGTGGCCTTGCCCAACGTGGAGACATCGCCGAGAACGTCCAGCAGGTCATCCTGGATCTGGAAGGCGAGGCCGATCGCAGTCGCAAATTGATTGAGGGCGGCATAGAGACGCGGCTCGAGGGCAGGGACGCACTCCGCCGCCATGAGAACGCTGGCACGAATGACTGCACCAGTCTTGCGCGCATGCATATCCTCGACCTGCTCGATGGTCGGTTGCCGGCCCTGGACAGCCAGGTCGATTGCCTGGCCGCCCGCCATGCCGAAGGTGCCGCTGGCCTCGCATAGCAGATCCACCAACCGCAGGCGAATTGCGGCGGAATGGGGCAGGGCGGGATCACGGACGAGGAGCTGAAAGGCCAGCGGCTGTAACGCATCTCCCACGAGCACGGCCGTCGCCTCGTCGAATGCCTTGTGACAGGTGGGCCGGCCGCGGCGCAGGTCATCGTCATCCATCGCCGGCAGATCATCATGCACCAATGAATACACGTGGATGAGCTCGATCGCACAGGCCGCCGCTTCCACTTCAGCTTCAGAGAGCCCCAGGGTCCGGGCGGTGGCGAACAGCAGCGCCGGGCGTATCCGCTTGCCACCGCCGAGTACGCTGTAACGCATCGCCTCGTGCAGTCGTTCGGGGGATGCCGTCGCCGGCGGCAGCCGCGCTGCAAGCGCTTCCTCCATGCGCAAGCGCCAGGCCTCGAGTTGCTCGCCAAACGGATCAGCCAAGAGTCCGGCCTCCGTCTGCCGCGCGGTGCTCAGCGCGGCTCCGTGGCGCTGGCTTCCGTTTCGCGACGGGACCGTTTCACATCAGCGAGAGGAACGGCCGTGACGACTACCGGCGCGGCACGCGCCGACTCGGCGTAGAGGATCGGCAACTCGGGGGCGAGCGGCCCTTCGACCCGCGGGCCACGCAGTGCAACCCACAGCGCCTTCAAAGGATGACTAAAGGCGTCGTTCACCGCCGTGCCCTCGAAGCCGCAATGGGCCATGCAATTATCGCAGCGCGGATTCTTCCCCACGCCGTACTTGTCCCATTCGGTATCTTCGATCAAGGATTTGTAGGTGTCGGCATATCCCTCGTCCGACAACAAATAGCAAGGACGCTGCCAACCGAAAATATTGTAGGTCGGCATGCTCCAAGGCGTGCACTGGTATTTCTGGTTGCCGGCAAGAAAATCCAAGAACAGGCTCGAATGATTGAACGACCAACCCTTGCCTGTGGGACGATTCTTGCGGCGGCTGAAAATCCCGCGAAACAATTGTTTGCTGGCGGTTCGGCCGAGGAACACGTCCTGTCGCGGAGCATGGTGATAACTGTAGCCCGGCGAGACCATGATGCCGGCTATGCCCAATGCCATCGCCGTGTCGAAGAACTCTGCGACGTCCGCCGGATCCTCGCCGCTGAACAGCGTGCAATTGATGGTGACGCGGAAGCCCTTTTCCCGGGCCAGCTTGATGGCAGCCACCGCCTTGTCAAAGACGCCTTCCTGACAGACCGATTCATCATGGCGTTGCCGATTGCCGTCAAGATGGATGGAAAAAGTCAGATAAGGGGAGGGCTGGTACTCATCGATATGCTTGGCCAGCAGAATGGCGTTGGTGCAGAGATAAACGAATTTCTTGCGCGCGACGATGCCCGCCACGATCTGCGGCATTTCCTTGTGGATGAGCGGTTCGCCGCCCGGAATCGAGACCATGGGCGCGCCGCATTCGTCCACGGCGGAGAGTGCATCTTCGACGCTGAGGCGCTTTTGCAGAATCTCCTTCGGATAGTCGATCTTGCCGCAACCCGAGCAGGCAAGATTGCACATGAACAAGGGTTCCAGCATCAGAACCAAGGGGTAGCGTTTGACGCCACGCAGCTTTTGAGTCGCGAGGTAGGTCGCCACTCGATACGTTTGCAACAATGAAATGGCCATACGCTATATTACCGCGCCGGCGGCCATCGGGAACGCCATTTTTGTCCGACGTGCCCTTAAGACCTCAGGGCAATCAGCTCCTCCCTATGGTCGCGCCAGATCTGCGCCCATTCGAGCGTGAACCACGGCGTAAACTGACTCGCCTCCTGGGATTTGAGTCGGGCATGCAAGACCTCCGGGCTCACCCAGGCCCAGGCCAAAATTTCCGCAGGATCGACGTGGACGGGCTCCCGGCACACCCCGATGAACACCGAGCACAGTTCGTTTTCCGAGCCCGTTGCGTCGAATTGCGCCTGGTATTGAAACTTGAACAGGAACTCGAGCGGGCATGAAATGCCCAGCTCCTCGCGCAGGCGACGACGGGTGGCGGCGTCCATGCTCTCGCCGCGACGGGGATGACTGCAGCAGCTGTTGGACCAATACAAGGGCCAGAGGCGTTTCGATGCGGCCCGCTGTTGGATCAACAATTCGCCGCTTTCGTTGAAGATCAGCAATGAAAATGCGCGGTGTAGCACACCCTTGCCTTCGTGGCATCGGGCCTTGCTCAGGTGCCCGACATCGCGATCCGCGGCATCCACCAGGATGAGCGATTCCTCACAGCTTTGCACCACGGACTCTCCGACCGACTTCGGCCCCCGATCATAGCTGCTCGGCAGACTTCCCTCCACGCTCGGCATCCCTGCGCTAGGCAAGATAGCCGTGATCGCCGAACCAGCGCACGGCGTCTTCGAAGGCGCGCGCCGGCGGCTGCCAGCGGTAGCCCAATTCACGCACCGCCTTGGCGCTGGAAAAAAACATGAGTTTGCGGGACATGCGCACCCCTTCGAGGGTGATGCGTCCGCTGCGACCGGTGAGTCTGGCCAGGCCTTCCGCGATGTACGCCATCGGCAGCACTGCCGCATACGGTAACCGCACGCGCGGAGGCGGTCGGCCGACGAGCTGCGAGATTGCCTCCAGCAACTGCTTGAGCGACATATCGACACCGCCGAGTATGTAGCGCTGTCCGCTCCGTCCGCGGTGGAACGCCATGAGGTGGCCGGCCGCCACATCGTCCACGTGCACGATGTTGAGGCCGGTGTCGACATAGGCGGGCATGCGGCCCGCCGCTGCGTCGCGGACCAGCTGTCCGGTCGGCGTTGGCTTGACATCGCCCGGGCCCACCGGTGTCGAGGGATTCACGATCACCGCCGGCAAGCCGGCGGCCGCTGCCTCGAGCACCAGCTGCTCGGCGAGAAATTTCGAGCGCTTGTAATGCCCGATCATTGCCTGAAGCGACACCGGCGTGTTCTCATCGCCCGGCGATCCATCCTGAGGGATACCGATGGTCGCGACGCTGCTGGTGTAGACGATTTTCTTGGTGCCGGCGAGCGCCGCGGCCGCGAGCAAATTGCGCGTGCCCTCGACATTGGTCCGATACAGTTCTCCCGGGTTGGGCGCACCCAGCCGATAGTCCGCTGCGACATGAAACAGCGCATCGCAGCCGTGCAGGGCCGCTTCGAGCGACGACGCTACGGTCAAATCACCGACCACGACGTCGAGCGCCAGCGGCTCCAGATTGGTCCGTGAGGAGTTGGTGCGCACCAGCGCCCGAACCTGCCAACCGTCTCGCAAAAGACCGCGTGCCACGGCGGCTCCGACGAACCCGGACGCTCCGGTTACCAACGCCTTCATGCGATTCGTCGGGCCGTCCCGGCACCGAAAGCCAGCGGTGCCAGCGCGCCGGTTCTCGCCACCGCGGCGAGCGACCGCTTGGCCGCGGTGTAGCGCATGGCGAGACGTATCAGGCCCCCGATGTCGCCGGGCGCCATCACCAGCTCGCGCAACAGCCCTGCAATCCGCACGCTGCCGCCACAGGTGGCCGCGATGACCGCGCCGGGAACGGCGTCGAGTGCCGTGTCCACGATCACGCGTACCGCCACGAAAGGCACCCGATGCCTCGCGGCAACCGCGGCAATGGCAACGCTTTCCATATCCACCGCAACTGCCCCGGTGTCGCGAAACGCTGAGGCTTTGCCGGCGACGTCGGCCAGGGCGGTAGGCTCGGTGAGCAATTTGCCCACGTTGACCGGCTCACGCGCGGCGATGGCCGCGCAGAGTATTTCCCGCCAATGCGGATCCGTCGGCAACTCGATGCCGTCACGAGCCATCACACTGCTGGGCACGCAAATGGTCCCGGCGGCGAGCGCGGGGTCAAGGCCACCCGCCATACCCCAGCTCACCAGCGCGGTCGCGCCCCGGTCCACCAGCGCCTGCGCACTCCTCGCGGCCGCAGCAGCACCGATACCGCTCACCGCCACAAGGGTTCCGTCGCTCAACGCCGCCAACTCACCCTTGCGGATGAGTCGTCCCAAGGTACGAGCCTCGACATCGAGCGCCGTAACGACGCCCGTCGCGCTCAATGCGTGATTCCGCGCCGGATCAGCGTGCGAAAGGCAGACAGCGCCCACAGCGGAAAATAGCCACAGTAGCCGTGATACTTGAGATAGAACACCCGCGGAAATCCCGGTGCCGTAAAGCTCGGGTCGCTCCACAGGCCGTCGGGTTGCTGGGTCCGCAGCAAATGATCGATGCCGGCACGCACTGCCTCGGAGCCGACCTCACCGGCGGCCATGAGACCGAGCAACGCCCAAGCCGTCTGATAAGGCGTGCTGGCCATCTTGGCCGCGGGCCGCGCATAGCTGTCGTTGCTTTCGCCCCAGCCGCCGTCGGCGTTCTGCCGGCCCTTCAACCAGGAAACAGCCTTACGCATGACGGGATCCTGCGAATGGGTGCCCGCCTGAGCCAATGCCATCAACACCGACCACGTACCGTAAATGTAATTGGTCCCCCAGCGACCGAACCACGAGCCATCTTGCTCCTGCTCAGCGCGCAGGTAGTTGAGCGCGCGGGCCAATGCAGGGCGGTCCTGTGGGCGACCGACGCGCGCCAGCACGGTCACCACACGGGCGGTGACGTCGCTGGTGGGGGGATCGAGCAACGCCCCGTGATCCGCGAACGGAATACGGTTCAGCGAATAATAGGTGTTGTCTGCATCGAAGGCGGCAAATCCGCCGTTCGTACTTTGCATCCCCACCAGCCAGTCGAGCGCCCGATTCAGACTCACGGTGTAATCGTGCGCGTTGTGGGCCTGATGCATGGCCCAGGCGACCACTGCCGTGTCGTCCAAGTCGGGGTAATGGGGGTTGGCAAATTGGAACGCCCAGCCGCCACCGGCGAGGCCCTGCCGATTCGAACGCCAGTCGCCCGGCTCATCAAGCACCTGGCGCGTCAGCAGCCAATCGAGGGCACGCTTGGTGGCGTGAGCGGCGGCCGGTTCGCCGCTTTCCTGCATTGCCAGCGTGCCCAATGCGGTATCCCAGACGGGCGACACGCACGGCTGGCAATAGGCGCTCGACGTGCTCTCGACGACCAACTTCTGCAGCGCGACCTTGGCGGTGACACGCCGCGGATCATCGTTCGCATAGCCGAGCAAGGTCATGGCTTCCAGTGCATTGACCATGGCAGGAAAGATCGCGCCCAGCCCATCCTCGCCGTTCAGGCGCTCGAGCATCCACGATTCAGCAAGCCGCGTCGCGCGCTCGCGCATGCGCCGTGGAATGAAGGGATCGAACAGCCGCCCGGCGCGATCGGCGAGCAGGAACACCCGGGCCAGCAAGCCCCCCTGTTTAACCGCATCCCGGAAGTAGTGGCGCTCCAGTTCGGGAGCTGTCGTGAACAATTCACGCACCGAAACCTGCCGCGGGTTCTTGGCCGTGGGCTTCAAGGTGCACAGGATGAACAAGGGGATCATGACCGTGCGCGACCAGTAGGCCACTTTGTCGATATGGAATGGAAACCACTTCGGCAGCAGCATGATTTCAACGGGAATGTACGGCACTCCACGCCACGGCAACTGCCCGAAGAGGGCAAGGGCAATGCGGGTGAACACATTGGTGCGGGCGGCCCCGCCGCGCTCGAGAATGGCTTGGCGTGCCCGCGCCATGTGAGGCGCATCGGGATCGTCCCCCGCAAGCTTCAATGCGTAATACGCCTTCACCGTGCAGCTGATGTTCAAGTCGCCGCCGTGATAAAGCGGCCAACCACCGTGCGCCGCCTGATGACTGCGCAAATACACGGCCAGCTTCGTTTGCAGTGCCGGATCGATCTCGTCCAGGAAGTGCATCATCATGATGTACTCCGCCGGAATCGTGCAGTCCGCCTCCAACTCGAACAACAGGAATCCCTGACCGCTCTGCCGCGCGATCAACGCGCCAAGCGCGGCACTGATCGTTCGATCCAAGGGCGAAACGGCACCGGTCCGGGCCAACGCATGGGCAATGATCTCGCCACGAGCGGCCACGCCGGACGCCTTGACGGCGTCGGGCTTTTCAGCAGTCCGAGTCACGTTGCCGAACCTCCATAGGAGCGCCTTCGCGCCCGTTCCGGTTCTCGCCCGGTGACCTCGGCAGCCTGGGGGTCGACCAAGTGCACCGGTCGCGGCCGCCGTGCCTCGCCAACTTGAGCCAGCGGCAACCCGCGGGCCGCGAGCGCAAAGAGCCGCCTCAGCAGCCAATCTCGCCGCAAGGCAACGTCCGTCAGCACGCGCGTCATCGCCACGGCGCGACGGGACACCTTCACTTGTACACCTGCTGTGAATCTCGGATTTTGATTAATTTTTTGCAATGTCAACACCGCGAGGCCAATGGCCCACAGGCAGAAGCGCCGGATCCCGGTCTCCTCGCCCGGAATCAATAGCGTATATTCCAACGCTTTGCGCAAATGTCCATGCGCCACCGCCACCAATTCTCTGTAGGCCTCGGCGAACCGCGGATCATGGGGCAGAGCGACCAGTTGTGACAAGTCGATGCCATGGCGCGAAAACACCTCCTGCGGCAACCAACAGGCGCCGTGAGCGCGGTCCTCCCACACGTCTTTCAGTATATTCGTCATCTGCAAGCCTTGGGCGAACGAGACGGCAAGGCTCTGAAGCCCCGCCCGGGAGCGGGCGATCGTCTCGGAATAATCGCAGAAAAGCTCCGTGAGCATGTCGCCCACGACACCCGCGACGTAGTAGCAGTAATCGTCTAGATCCGTCAGGCGCGGCAAGCCCCGCAGGCTCGCGGTGTCCTGAAATCGCGGCATTCCATAGCACATGAGCTCCACACAGCGATGGATGGCATTGCGCTGGGAATCCTTGAGTGAATTGGTTACCGCGACGACACGGCCCAGATTGGCGACGAGGTCGCGTTCGGCGGGCAGCGTCCGCTCCGAGAGGCGTCCGGCAAGCTCGCGAGCCAGCGAGTCGGCATCGCCGCGTCCGCCGAGCACCCCGATGAACGACTGCATGAACGCTTGAGTTTCCGCGGCCGACAAGGCCGGCTCATCCTCGATCGTATCGGCAATTCGGCAGAGCAGGTACGCGTTGGTCACGGACGTGCGCAAAGCTGCCGGCAACTGCGGGATCGTGAGGGCGAACGTTCGTGAAACGAACGGGAGTATCTGGTCCTGGTAGACCGCGTCGGAATTGCCGGACTGCATGCAAACAGTATCTCGGAAAAAAGCAGGGAGGCACCCTAGGGGGTGGGACCAGGTGTGGCGCAAAATCCGCTTGTGCCCAAGGAGCGGACCCCCCTAAACCCGTTATGACTATAACGATCTGACGTAGGGCTCGCAAGTTTGTAGGAATTTTGCTACATCAACTTAGGTCATGGCAGACGAGCCCCGCGACGAGGTAAACTACGGTCGATGGATGATCCACATATGTATCCGCTTCTCGATTCCATCGACACGCCGGCCGATTTGCGCCGTCTGCCCCAGCCCAAGCTGGCTCAGCTTGCCTCGGAGCTGCGCGAGTTTTTGATTCAGAGCGTTAGCACCCGCGGCGGCCACTTTGCGGCTGGCCTGGGCACGGTCGAATTGACGATTGCGCTCCACTACGTCTTCAACACACCCGATGATCGGCTGGTATGGGACGTGGGTCACCAGGCCTACCCCCACAAGGTCCTGACCGGGCGACGCGCCGAGCTGCACACCATCAAGCAACCGAACGGCCTGGCACCGTTCCCGACGCGCAGCGAAAGCGTCTATGACACGTTCGGCGTGGGTCACTCGAGCACGTCGATCAGCGCAGCACTCGGGATGGCCATTGCGGCAGCGAAGCGCGGTGAGGGACGACGTGCGGTCGCCATCATCGGCGACGGTGCGCTCACCGCCGGCATGGCGTTCGAAGCCTTGAATCATGCCGGTAACTCGCCGGCCGATTTGCTCATCATTTTGAACGACAACGACATGTCGATCTCCGAAAACGTCGGAGCGCTGTCGAACTATCTGGCACGGGCGCTTTCGGGACGAATGTATGCGCACCTGCGCGAAGGCGGCAAGAAGGTGCTGCGCCAGATGCCCACCGTCTGGGAACTCGCGCGCCGGTCGGAAGAACATCTGAAAGGGATGGTGTTGCCAGGGACACTGTTCGAGGAGATGGGCTTCAATTACATCGGACCCGTCGACGGGCACGACGTCAAGGCGCTGGTTGCCACGCTCGGCAACGTGAAAAAGCTGCGCGGTCCGCAATTCCTGCACGTGGTGACCCGCAAGGGCAAGGGTTATGCGCCGGCGGAGGCCGATCCCATCAAATGGCACGGACCCGGTCCGTTCGATCCCGCCAGCGGCAAGATCTTCAAAGAGGCCAGCACGGGTCCCACCTATTCACAGATTTTTGGCGCATGGCTCTGCGACATGGCCGAGAGCGATCCGAACGTGGTCGGCATCACGCCCGCCATGCGCGAAGGCTCGGGCCTGGTGGAATATTCGAAGCGGTTTCCCGACCGCTATTTCGACGTTGCCATTGCTGAACAACATGCCGTGACCTTCGCCGCGGGACTCGCCTGCGAAGGCTTCAAGCCGGTCGTCGCCATTTACTCCACGTTCCTGCAGCGCGCCTACGACCAACTCATTCACGACGTCGCACTGCAAAATCTGCCCGTCGTATTTGCGCTCGATCGCGCGGGACTGGTGGGCAGCGACGGCGCCACCCATCAGGGTAGCTACGACCTATCCTTCCTGCGCTGTATCCCCAACATGGTGTTGATGGCGCCGGCCGATGAGAACGAATGCCGGCAGATGCTCTATACCGGGATCACGTTGAAGTCGCCGTCGGCCATCCGCTATCCGCGCGGCACCGGCCCCGGCGTACCCGTGACGGCTGAGATGACGGCCCTACCCCTGGGCCGTGGTCAGGTTCGTCGCGAGGGCCGCAGCGGCTTGGCGATACTGGTCTTCGGCACCTTGCTGGAATCGGCGCGCAAGATCGCCGAACGCATCGATGCCACGCTCGTGAACATGCGCTTCATCAAGCCGTTGGACGAGTCGCTGGTCATGAGCATTGCCGCTCGACACCGGGGCATCGTCACCGTCGAGGAAAATGCCGTGATGGGCGGTGCCGGGTCTGCCGTCGGCGAAGTACTCACTGCAGCGGGCATCCAAATCCCGATGTTGCACCTGGGCATCCCGGATAAGTTCATCGAGCACGGCTCGCGCGATAGCTGCCTTGCCGCTGCGGGCCTCGATCTAGCCTCTCTGAGTGCGAGCATCGACTCCTGGTGGAACTCGCAAATCAAGGAAAAGATTCGCTCGATACGCAGCGTCTGACAACGCGGCGTATCAACGTTGTTGACGCACTCCCACCGCTAAGGCGTTAACCTGGCGGTCGGAGGCGCCATCCCTGCCTGAGGCATCGCAGCGCGCGGAGCGGGCGCCGGTGTCGTCGCCTGCGGCGTTACGGACTGCGCCGCCTGAGCCTCCGGCGTCGCTGGCGCTGGGGTTGCGGGATTGAGCAGCTCCGGGTAGCTCGCAATCATGGGGGCGCCCCACAACGGCTTGTTCGACCCCTGATGACAGGTTGCGCAATAGATTTTGGGCACGTCACCCGTGGGACCCAAACGCGATGTCGGCAGCAGCCCGGTGATGAGCGGCACCATGACGTTGTTATTCAAATCCCGCACCATACGGATGCCATACCAGGCGGTGGTACGCTGCGGAGTGCTCATGTTCCAGTTGTAGAGCGCCCCCGTATAGTGACAGAAGGTGCAATTCACGCCCAAGGATTCCGACATCACCATCATCAACGCGTAGGTATCCTTCGCTTGCAAAACGGAGTGGCGATTGCCGGACTGCAGCGCCGTGGTGCCCATCACGCGAATGTTATCGTCACCGAGCAGGTAATCGTTCAGCGCATAGGTGGGCAACGTGGTGTTCCCAGAGGACGCGGTCGGCAGCCGCAAGGACGGTTTGTCGATGAATTCGCCGGAGGTGGCTCTGTCGGGCGCGAGGAACCAGGTCTTGGCCGGCACCGCCTGCCCCCGATGGCAGGTAAAGCAGGTGACGCCGGTCTTACCAACGTGCTGAGTCCAATCGGAGTTGATATGCCGCGTCATGCGCAGCATCTCCCGCGCAACCCGTTTGGTGTACTTGTCATCGTTGGAATATTCGGGGGCGTTGTGGCAGAAATTGCAGCCCACATCGGGCGCCACCCAGGATTTGATGGACAGCATGGTGCGCGCGAACTGCTGCTTGGAAAGATTCCCCAGTACGTGCACGTTCTCGTAGGTTTCAGCGGCGGTCGGGCCGGTGGTTTTCGCCATCGGCAGCGGCTTCGGATATTTGTTGATTTGATCCAGCTTGGTCAGCGTGCTCTCGCTGAAGATTTCGATGCTGTCCTGGCCGCGGTAGCCGCGTTGTACAGCCTGGGTGCGATGGCAGCCGGCCAACACCGGCGCAACCAACACCGCGATGAGCAAACCTAATTTAATTCTATTCAACTGTATCCCCCACCAGCCAGCCAATCGGGATCGGTCCCTCGTCCCGATTAAACATCTCCCGGGACCCGTGCGCAATACGCCTCCAGCGTTATGTTCAACCTCGTCTCATGAACCGGCTTTCTTCGCCCCCGGCGCGTTCTTGTCGGTCCACCCCTGGCAGTAGCAATGGGTACAGACATCGCCCTCGACCAGCGCACAGTCGCCGGAATCCTTGCCGTAATCGCCGGTGGGCTTCGGCGAAAAGTTGATGCAGCCGGCGCAGTTCTTACCGTCGTCGCCCGGGGTGTCCTGGAAGTAAAAATCGTCTTTGGCGGCCTTCGCCTTGGCGAACACCGGACGTGCGGTGGTCACGCAAATCGCGATTGCGGCCAAAGTTCCCGCGCCCTTGGTCAACACCGTGCGGCGTGGAATCAACCGGGATCGTTCAGAGTCATTCATCTCATAGCCTCCTTCGTAGTAGTCATAATCATCGCGCGGCACCCCTTCATCGCTAGATTAAGGCAACGAAGGGCCGGCCTCCAGACATCGTCGATGTGGGAACTGCCGCCCTTGTCCGTAACGGTTCGTGACTCGGTGAAACCCGGATGCAGCACCGTGAGAATAGGTAAAACAGAGCGTTCATGGAAAAAAGCTGAAGGGGAGAGACAGAGGCTCATCGAGTCCGCCTCTGTCCGACAAAGTGTGGAGAAGCGTAATTCTGATCCACCGCCAGAACCAAGAAGGTCACCAACGCGGGTCCCAGCCGTATTGTGCGCATCGAGCTACTCCCGTTGCTCCAAGTCTGGCTTCGCCGGAGTCAGTCGAGCGATGGCCTGGTTATCTGTGACGCACGTGCCATCCTGCGGCTTTCCGCTATTGTTTGGCATCGTACAGGGGTGTAAGTTTGGTGAAGTGTGATCGGGATGTAAATCGAGAAATTCAACAGCGTGAGATTTGAAATACTCACCTAACGCGACAGCGCATCGGGAGAGCGCTTGAGGATTGAGGCGGCTGGCATGCGCGGAGCAACCCTGCGACAGTTGAAGGCGTTTTCACTGGTCGCGCGACACCATAGTTTCGGGCGCGCTGCCGCTGAACTTCACCTCACGCCCTCCGCCGTGTCCCTCCAGATCAAGGATTTGGAACAGTGCGTCGGGCTGCCGCTATTCGGGCGCCACGGCCGGTCCACCATTCTGACGCCGGCGGGCGAGGCGCTGCTGCCCGACATCAACCGGGCGCTCCTGGCCTTGAAGGACGCGGATGAGATTGTCAATCGGCTGAGGGGTCGGGAGACTGGCGTCGTGTCGGTCGGCATGATCAGCAATTCCAAATACTTCCTTCCGCGCCTGCTCGCCCGCTTCCATGCCATGCACCCGGGCATCGAATTGCGGGTCACGGTCGGCAATCGCGACCAAGTCCTGCGGCACCTCATGAACGATGAAGTGGATTTCGCCATCATGGGTCAGCCGCCGAAGGACTTGGAGGCACACTCCCATGCCTTCGCCCCCCAGCCTCTCGGTATCATTGCCGCGCCTGAGCACCGCCTGGCGCACGAAACATGCATACCCGTTGCTGATTTGGGGTCACAAAGTTTCATCGTTCGCGAAATTGGCTCGGGAACACGCGCCGCGATGGATCGATTTTTCAGTGATGCACACATCGCGCCGTATCAGGTCATGGAATTGACCAGCAACGAATCCATCAAACAGGCCGTGATCGGCAACATGGGACTGGCCTTCCTGTCGCTGCACACCGCGGGTCTGGAGTTGCAATCCGGCGTCCTCTGCTCGCTCGATGTGGCGGGCCTGCCGGTTATTCGTTCGTGGTATGTGGTCCGATTGAAATCCACGGCCCTTTCCGATGCATCCGAGTCGCTTCGTCGATTCATCATCGAGTTCGGTGGCGACGTCATCGAGCGGCAATTCGGCGGGATTCAGCAACGCACCACCGAACGCCGCAAGGCGGCCACAACGGTTGCCGAGGGTTCGCAGAACTCGGCCGTCGCCTGGCCGTGAACCGCAGCGAAAGCCGCACCTGAATCCGCCGGCACGACGGCGGAGCAAGCGGGGTTGTAAGATGGCGCCCACCTAAACCACCTGACACCATACGACGTATCCCCAAGTGGCCGATTTCAAATCCGATTTCTTGCGCACGCTCGCCGAGCGTGGCTACATTCATCAGCAGACCGACGCCGCCGTCCTCGATCAGCGCGCGTCCGCGGGCATCGTTACCGCCTACATCGGTTTCGATGCCACCGCGGATAGCCTGCACGTCGGCAGTCTCGTGCCCATCATGCTGCTGCGTCGACTGCAGCAGACCGGACACCGCCCCATCGTGCTCATGGGCGGTGGCACCACCAAGGTGGGTGATCCCTCCGGAAAGGAGGAGAGCCGGCAACTTCTGACCGATGCGCAGATTGACGCCAACATCGCGGGGATCCGCACTATTTTCGAACGATTCCTGCGGTTCGACGACAGTCCGACCGGCGCCGTGATGGTGAACAACGACGACTGGCTCTCCGGGTTGCAATACATCCCGTTTCTACGCGACATCGGCAGGCATTTTTCGATCAACCGCATGCTCACGATGGACAGCGTCAAGCTGCGCTTGGACCGCGAACAGCCGCTGTCGTTTCTCGAGTTCAATTACATGATCCTGCAGGGGTACGATTTCGTGGAGCTCAACAGGCGCTACGACTGCACGCTGCAGATGGGCGGCTCGGATCAATGGGGCAACATCTTGCAGGGCGTTGAGTTGGGTCGCCGGGTGCGCGAACGCGAATTGTTCGGTCTCACGGCCCCGCTCATCACGACCGCTTCCGGCGCCAAGATGGGGAAGACCGCGAGCGGTGCGGTCTGGCTCAATGCGAAGCGTCTGTCGTCCTACGATTATTGGCAGTTTTGGCGCAATGCCGAGGACGGTGACGTGGGGCGGTTCCTGCGGCTGTTCACGGACCTGCCGGTGACGGAGATCGCCCGCCTCGAAAAACTTCAGGGCGCCGAAATCAACGAGGCGAAGCAGATCCTCGCGACCCACGCCACGCGGCTCTGCCACGGCGAAGCGGCAGCCGACGAAGCGATGTCGACCGCCGCCGGCGCGTTCAGCGGTGCTGCGGCGGACGGCTTGCCCACCCTGCTCCTCCAGGGCGCCGCACCCATGCCCATCATCGATGTGGTGGTGGCACTCGGCATGGCGGATTCCAAGAGCGCCGCGCGCCGGCTCATCGAACAGGGCGGGATCAGGCTCAACGATCAGCCCGTGCAGTCGGTCACGGCAACGGTCTCCACCAGCGATCTCGACTCCCAGGGGACGGCCCGGCTGGCTGTGGGTAAGAAGCGCCACGGACTCATCAAGCGCGGGTGAGGCGGCAGTGCCGGGCAGGTTCACGACACCGCTCTATTGTCGGCCATCAGTACTTGACCCCAATGGTCGCGTACCATTCCCGCGGCGCATTATACGTGCCGTAGACCACGCCGCCGGCGATCTGCGGTTGGCCGGTGGTGATGAAGCGCTTGTCGGTCAGATTCGACCCTCCGACGGTGAACGTGACCTTGCCGTCCGGCGCGGCCAGCGAAGCCGAAGCGTTCACCATGTCGACCTTCGGCCGCTCCAGTAGCGCCGTGTTCTGCACGTCGTTGTACATCTCGCTGGTGAAGGTGTAGTCCACGCCCAGGCGCAAGGTGGCGCCGTTCCCGAGTTTGGCATGCGCCTCCGGGCTCAACGACACCTTGAACTTCGGCGTCTTCGGCAGCTCTCGCCCGGTGGTCGCCTCGGCAAATTGATTGACCTCGGTGTAATAGGCGTCCATGTAGCCCATATTGGCGTTCAGCGCGAAATGCGTGCCGAGCAAGGACTGTGTCTCGATCTCGAAGCCCTTGATCTCGGCATTGCCCGCATTCTCGGTGACCGGCGACGTGCTCTCCTGGAACGTCAGCTGAATGCCGTCGTAGTGGCTCACGAACAAGGCCGTGTTGACGATCAGCTGCTTGTCGAGCCATTCCGACTTCAAGCCGACTTCGTAGGTTCGATCGGTTTCCGGTCCAAAGTCCTGCGCGGGTGAGCCCGGCGGCAGCGGCGACGTCAACCGCGTCGTCCAGCCGCCGGACTTGAAGCCCTTCGCGAAGGATACATAACCCATGACATCGTCCGTGAAGTGATATTGCAGATTGGCCGTCGGCGTGAATTCCTTGAAGGTGAGGTGATTCTTGCCATAGGGATAGATCTGATCGGGGTTGTTCGGGTTCGAGAAGCCGAGTGCCTGCTGGCAGGTCAAATCGGCCGGAGCACCGATCAGGGCACCCGAGGCGTTGTAAGGATAGCAGCCCGAAATCTTGTAGAAGAACTGATTCAAATCCTGCTGACCGCCGATGAAGGACTTGCGGTCGTCGGAGAAGCGCCCGCCCAACGTGACGCCGATCTTGTCGGTCACCTTGTAATCCGCGTGCACATAGGCGGCATCCGACGTGGTATCGAGCGTATTCGGACCATCGATCTGCAACAGGCCGCCGCCGAAGGTGACGAAATCGTGGATGTAGCCGCCTTCGTTGAAATAGTAGAGTCCGCCGATCAGTTTCAAGCGCGAATCGAACAGATCGCCGATCGCCTGGATCTCCTGCGAGATCTGATGTTGCGATTCGGCAAATGACAATTCGAAAAAATCGGCCGGCGAACCGTCGGCATCAAGTCCAGTCGCCCAGTGCAACCGCCTCGAGCTGGTGATGGAACGCAACTTGAGACTCGGATCGACATCCCAGTCGACGATCGCAGCAGCCCCATAGGAGTCGAGCTTGTCGAAGTTCTCACCGGTCGCATAGGTCGTGTCGATGTTGCCTGTGTCGTAGACCGCCGGACCGTACAGCAGGCGTGTCGTATTGGGATTGAGATTGGCCTGCCACAGCGACGTACCGATGACATTGCGTGGCCCGCACACGAGCGGGCTCAACGTCGGTCCGGCGAACGGAATCCCGAGCAGACAGGCATTGTAGATCGCGCCGAACACGGCGTTCGGCCCGGACGTGACGGATTCCAGCACGGTATTGGCCGTGGACGGTTGGTCCGTGTGGGTCCAGTCCGCGGTGAACGTCGCCGTGACCGCATCGGAGGCGCGCCACAACAATTTTGCCCGCATCACCTGTTCATTGGTGCCACCCTGCGTATCGAAAGTCTCGTTGCCGGCCGCGTGCAGAATGCCGGGCGCATCCGTGACGTAGGGCGTTGTGGAAGGATAGTCGATGCGTTTTTGATACCCATCCTGGGTGCGGGTCGACAGCGTGATCGAGGATAACAGGTTAGGAGCGAGCGGAATGTCGACGAGCAAAGCCGCATCGCGCCGGTTGAAGCTGCCGCCCGTGGCCTGGCCCTCGATGTTGAACTCATCGCCGGGTGTGCGCGTGACGATGCTGATGGCACCACCGATGGTGTTGCGGCCGAACAAGGTTCCTTGCGGTCCCTTCAACACCTCGATGCGCTCGACGTCGAGCAGGCTTTGATTCGCACCGACGGTGCGCGCGAAATACACGCCATCGACGTAGACGCCGACCCCCGGATCGAGGTTGAAGGCGAAATCATCCTGGCCGATACCGCGGATCGACGCCGACAGCACGGAATTCGAGCCGGAGAACGGCGCGCCCTGGTCGAGGTTGACATTGGGAATGAGGCCGGTGAGTCCATGCAGATCGGTGATGCCCTTGGCGCGCAGCGTGGCCTCCGAGAAGGCCGTGATGGCAATCGGCACGTCTTGCACGTTTTCCGCTCGCTTCTCGGCGGTGACGGTGATCTCCTCGAGCGCGTCCGACGCATCCGCAGCCGCAGCCGCAGCCGCAGCCGCAGCCGCGGATCCTGGACCCGACAGCGCCCCCACGAGAGCCGCCACACACAGTCCCATTGCTGAAACACCAGTCGTTGACTCTTTCATCCCCTTTTCCCCCGCTTGATTGTTTTAGGAAACGACTCGAAACCTCAAGGATCAAATGAATTCGCGGCTCCCGCACGCACCGGCGCACCGGCGCGGCGGCCGACGCCGGCGCGGCGGCACAACGGCAGCAACTCCGCCACTCCCGGCAGCGAGATATGCGGCCGTCGTGCCACCGGCAGATGGGCGAAAGAATCCGCGTCGCCCAGACCCGTGTCGACCGCAATCGCGAGTGCCCGCCCGCGATGCGCCATCGGCACCTCGAGCAACGGATCGTCACCGACGACGGCAAGATTCGCGGCTTTCACGCCGATTCGCCGCGCCGCGCAGCGCAGGGCATGGAGCGACGGCTTGCCGATGACGTGAATACGCGCATCGGTCATGTCCCGAATCATTGCCGCGATCGCCCGCGAGGTCGCCAGCGCCTTGCCGTCGGCGGTCGCGAAGAAGCGGGTCTGGGACGCGCTGTAGACGCGTGCGCCATTCCACACCGCGTGGCATGCGGCCTCGAGTGCATCCATCGTGAATTCACGATACCAGCCGATGAGCACGGCATCGGCGTGGGGTTTGCCGGCGGGAGCCAGTACCTCGATGCCCGCGGCGCGCAGCGGCCCGGTCAATCCCTCACCACCGAGCACGAGCACCCGTCGAAACCCTAGACGGCTGAAGAGGTCCACGGCACTGCTCGCCGGGGTCAATAGGCCGGCGTCGCCCAACCGGAATCCGACCTCCGCAAGACTTGCCGCGTAGGCGGCGGGCGGCCGCGCCGTGCCGTTGGTGAAGACGACGAACGGCACACTGCGCTGCTCGAGCCAGTCCGTGATCTCGATGGCCCCCGCCAGCGGCGCCAATCCATGGTTGCGCGGATCACCCAGCACCAGGGTCCCGTCCATGTCGAAGACGAAGCCCTGCACGGCGGACAATCGCTCGAGCGCTGCCTCCTCCGTGAGCCCGGCACGAGCCACGCTAATCATGAACGACATCGTAAGCGGCTTCCCGTCGCCGCAGGCGGAGTCGAAATCCGGGCTTGTCGACCGCCAGATCGGCCACCGGCGGACGTGCCGCGAGTTCCCGCAGCAATTTCAAGATCGGCCTTGCCGAGGGATTGTAGTGCCGTTGCGCCGGACCCGCTGCCAGCATCGCATCGACCTGTTGCGACGGCATGGTCGCGCGCAGCAGGAACTCCTCATCGCTGATGCTCGCTGCAAATCGCCGCCGCAAATCGCGCAAGTCCGGCGGCGCAGCCTCCCGTTCGATCTCGCGGGCGCGTGTCTGAGACATCAACCGATCGAGAACATTGGGGTCGAGCGGCAGTGTCGGGCGGCCGAATTTTCCAAGCGCATAGCGGATGACCTGATCCGGCACGTTGGCGTAACGCTCGCCGCCGATCAGATTGAACAGCGCCTGCGAGCACACCATCTGCGGAAACGGTGTCACCATGATCGGATAGCCCAATTCGGCGCGCACCCGGATCACCTCCTGTATGAGATCGGCGAAGCGATGTTCGAGACCCAGTTCTGCCAGCTGCCGCCGCGTGGTGCTCAACATGCCGCCGGCGAGTTGGTGCCGCAGATACGCGGCATCGTAGTCCTGCACCCGGCCGGCCGGAAGATTCTCCGCCCCGCTCAAGCGCAGGAAATATCCGGCGGCCAACTTGAGCAACCGCTCGTCGATGTCGGCGGCGTGACCCATCTCGCGAAGATTGGCGAGCACGCGCTCAGCGTCCGGCAGGGAGCTGCCGTTGGCGAGCGGCCCGAGCGCCACCTGGAGTGCCTGGATGCCAAGATCCGCCGCCACCATGTAGGTACGTGATGACAGCCCGATGGTGCAGTGAGAATGCAGTTCGAGCGGCATGTCGCCGATGCGGGCGCGCAGCGTCGGGATGAGCGATCGCACGCGCTGCTCGGTCAGCAGTCCGGACGGATCCTTGATGTACAGGCGATCGACATGCGGCGACTGCGCCAACTTGCCCGCGAGTACCGCGTAGAAGGAGTCGTCATGCGCATCGCTCACCGTGTAGGTCAGTGCGACGACGATTTCCTCGGCGCCGGCCTTGTGGATCATCGCCGCCGACTCGAGCAACGCGGCGGCGTCGTTCATCGGATCCATGACGGCAAAACGCCGGATGCCGTTTGCCACCAGGCGTTCGTAGGCCAATTGCATGAAGTCCGGCTGCGCCATCTCCCAGGAAATGAAACGCAGGCCGGTGCCGATGAACTGCAGCGGCGTGTTCGGCATGGCGGCACTCATCAGCCGGATCCGCTCCCAGGGGTTCTCGCGGTGAATGCGCACCGCAATGCCGATGTGGGTGCTCGATGTGTAATCGAGCGCACGGAAGCCTATCCGATCGAGGATGGGTGCGATCGTGAGCGACTGCGCCGTATCGAGGGCGACCGCGCCCCACAGCGATTGATTGCCGTCGCGAATCGACACGTCGATCAGTTCGATGCGGCTCATTGCGGCATTCCACGGGCGGGCGCCGGCACGTCCACGGGCAGCGCTGCACCCAGAAATCGCTCGAGAAATCCGGTATCCACGCCGCCGTCGGCGAACTCCCGGTCTCGAACGATCGCGCGATGAAGTTCCAAGGTGCTGGGGACACCCCGAAGCGTGGAGGCGGCGAGCGCTGCCGCGAGCCGCCGTAGCACTGCCGGTCGATCGGGACCATGGACGATGATCTTCGCCATCAGCGAGTCGTAGAATGGCGGAATGTCGACGCCGGATTCAACATGCGTGTCGACGCGGATGCCGGGACCAACGGCAAAGCGTGCGACATCGACGCGACCCGGACCCGGCCGGAAGTCGTTGCGCCAGTCCTCGGCATTGATCCGGCACTCGATTGCATGGCCTTCGCAGTGCACCTCGTCCTGTGTCATACGCAGCGCGCGACCCTCGGCCACCGCAATCTGCTCCTCGACCAGATCGAGTCCGCAGACCGCCTCGGTCACGGGATGTTCGACCTGGATGCGTGCATTCATCTCGAGGAAATAGAAGCAATCCCTTTCGCCGTCGAGCAGCATCTCCACCGTCCCGAGACCGCGGTAGGCCAGATGCGAGGCAAATGCCACAGCGGCGGATTCCATTGCCTCGCGCATCGGTCCGGGCAGCCGCGGCGCGGGCGCTTCCTCCAGCAGTTTTTGATAGCGCCGCTGAATCGAACAGTCGCGGGTGCCCAGATGAATCACCCGCTCACCGTCGCCAAGCACTTGCACCTCGATGTGGCGTCCGGCTCCGACGTACCGCTCGAGGTAGACGCGCGCGTCGCCGAACGCCGCCTGGGCTTCGGCCATCGAACGATCGACCGCGGAGTCGAGTCCGGCCGGAGCGTCGACGCGCTGCATGCCGCGTCCACCGCCCCCGGCGACCGCCTTGATGAGAATCGGATAGCCGATCGAGGATGCGAGTGCGCGGGCTTCCTCGCGGCTGGCCGCTGCCCCGCCGGGCACCAGCGGGAGACCCGCCTCGGCGGCATGCCGTCGGGCGCGGAGCTTGTCACCCACCGCCTCGAGCTGGCCGCTGGTGGGTCCGATGAATACGATTCCGTCCGCCTCGCAGGCGCGGGCCAGGGACGCATTCTCAGACAAAAAACCATATCCCGGATGGATCGCAGTGGCGCGGGCCGCGAGCGCCGCGCCAACCACCGCGGCCACGTTCAAATAACTGGCCTGGGAAGGTGCCGGACCGATATGAACGATTTGATCGGCGCACCGCGCCGCCACCGAGTCGCGATCCGCCGTCGACACCGCAAGGATGGTCTCGATACCGAGCCGCTTGCAGGTGCGCATCACACGTAGCGCGATCTCGCCGCGATTGGCGATGAGGATGCGGCGAAGGATCATGCGGCGTCCGGCTCGATGAACATCAAAACCGCGTGCTGTGGAACGAGTTCTCCGTCGTTCTGCGATATCGCGGCAACACGACCGTGACTGCCGGCGTACACGGAATTCATCAACTTCATGGTCTCGACGATCGCGACCACCGTGTCGGGTGTCACGTGCGCACCCACCTCGATGAACGCCGGTGCGCCGGGCTTGGGCGAGCGGTAGAAGGTGCCGGGCAGCGGCGTGGTGACGGCCAGCCAGCCATCGGCGCGAGGGTGCGGCGAGGCGGCGACGGCATCGACCGCGGACGTCCGGAGCAGGCTCGACGTGTCCATCTCCCGGGCGCTGCCGAGCGTCCGCGTTTCACGCGTCCAGGCGCCGCCCTCACGCCGCAAGGTCAATCGAAAACGATCGGTCTCGACCTCGAGTTCGTCGAACGTGGAGGCATCCAGCAACTGGAGGATGGCACGAACGTCCTCGTCGTACAGCTCCACTAGACGTTCACCGATCGTGCACGGCCGTGCTCGAGAACCTGCCTGATGATGGCATCGGCGAATGGTTCATCGTTGATATGACAATCGAATTCCATCATGGACACGCCCGGCGGAATGACGCTCTTGAGGTGCGCGGCAAACACGGGCGGCAGCGACGGATCGTGCAGGTATCCCTGCGGACTGTCGTGAGCGGAAAAGCCGCGGAGCGGGACGAAAAAACTGACCGGACCGCGGGCGTCGGCGCTGATTCGCGCCATGTGCTCCGCCAGCGCCTTGAGTTCAGCGGCCTCGGCGCGCACCGCCGTGAGCGCGGCGTTGTGCATGTGATAGCGTTTGCCCGGAAATTGCGCCCTGGCCTGTTCGATGGGACCCGCGACCATGAAATCGGCGTTGCCCGGCGCGAAAATCGTCGGCACCCCCTTCCGCAGGCCGGCCTGCGCCCGCTCCGGCCCCGCGCTGCACAATCCGCCCTGCAGAAAGTCGTTGATCTCCACCAGCGACAGATCGACCACCGCCGCCACGTCGCGCTCGCGCACGATGTCATCGAGCGTCCTGCCGCCGGTGCCGAGCGTATGAAACACCATCACCTCATACCCCTTGGCGGTCAATGCCTCGCGCACACGCACGGTGCACTTGTCGATGGTGCTCAAGGTGGAGATCATGACCAGCGGCAGGTCTTCCCCGGCATGCGGTGCGTAGTTCCGCGCCATCGCGGCCAACGCAACGGCACCGTTGCGATACACGTCCCGGGAAATCGTATTGAGGCCCGCGATGTCGCATACGGAGTTGAGCATGAGGATATCGCGGTTGCCGACGAAGGGTTGCGTGAAGCCGGATGCCATCGTGGAGATCATCAGCTTCGGCAAACCGTACGGCAGCGCACGCATGACCGCGGTTGCCAGCGTGGTGCCCATGGAGCCGCCGAGCCCGATGACGCCGGCGATTGCACCACGGGCGTGCAGTTCGAGGGCGAGCGCGAGCGCGCCCTGTGTCATGACTGCCTGGCACTTGCCCTCATGCTTGAGTGCGCGCATGTCTTCCAACGTCGAGCCGGCGGCCCGGACCACCGCCTCGGGCCCGATTTCCGCACCATCCACGGTTCTGCGGATGCTGGCATCGAGATGCACGACGCCGACGCCGTGTGATTCAAGGGTCTTGCGCACGAAAGCAGCCTCGACCGCCTTGGTATCGAGCGTGACGATCATCAACACCTGGGGTTTAGCGTTCATGTGAGATCCTTGCCGATGGAAGGGAATAGTCACGTTGGGTCCGGGCGTAATCCACGAAGTGTTGCAGCGAGTCTGGATTCGCCATCACGTCGCGGTGGGCCGCCTGAGCCGCGGGCACCCCCATCAGGATCCTGCGCACCGGCACCTCCATTTTCTTGCCCGTGCGGGTCATCGGGATGTCCGGCACCGCGATGATCCGGTCTGGAACGTGACGGGGAGTGTACTCGCGACGCAGGCACTCGGCGATCCGCCGCGCGAGAACCTCGTCGAGCTCGACGCCATCTTCGAGCTTGACGAACAACGGCATGAAGAACTTACCGCCGGGCAGATCGAGGTTCACGATCAGCGCATCGGCGATGGCATCGATCGCCTCGAGGGCACGATAAATCTCGGCGGTGCCGATCCGCACACCGTACCGGTTCAACGTCGCATCCGAGCGCCCAAGCACGAAGCAACCGCCCCGCGCATTGATGCGAAAAAAATCGCCGTGGCGCCAGATGCCGGGAAACATGCTGAAGTACGATTCGCGGTAGCGCCGGTCGCCCGGATCGTTCCAGAAGTAGAGCGGCATGGAGGGCATCGGCTCGGTGATGACGAGTTCGCCCACCTCGTCGACCACGCTGTCACCGCCCTCGTTGAAGGCCCGCACGGCGACGCCGAGCGAGGGTGCCTGGATTTCGCCGGCATAGACGGGCAGCGTCGCAACGCCACCCACGAATCCCGTACAGCAGTCGGTGCCGCCGCTGCCGGTCGCAACCCACAGGTCGCCCTTCACGTTCTGGTAGAACCAGGCCGTATGCGCGGCAGTGACCGGCGACCCCGCCGGCATGATGGTGCGCAGCCGCGACAGGTCATATCTTTCGCCCGGCACGATCCCGGCATCGCGGAGCAGGTCGACGTAGCTGGGACTCGCACCAAACAGCGTGGTCTCGCTGGCCTCGACCCATTTCCATAGCACGTCCAACTGCGGATACGCCGGATGCCCGTCATAAAGCACGGGGCAGGCCTTGCAGAGCAGTGCGCTGGCGAGGAAATTCCACATCATCCAGCCGGTGGTGGTGTAAAAGAAGACCCGCTCACCGGGATGAACATCCATCTGCAGATGCAAGAGCTTGAGCATTTCGAGCAGAATGCCTCCATGCCCGTGAACGATGGGCTTGGGCAACCCCGTCGTGCCCGACGAGAACAGGATCCATAGCGGGTGGTCGAAGGGAACCTGTTCGCACTGGAAGTCCCGGGTGGCGGCAATATTCTCGGCGACCATGGAGTGCCAGGAGCGCATGCGTGGATCGGGAGCCTCGGCCGCCGGCTGCGCCGGCCCGGTGCCCGGCACATGCACGATGAGTGCGAGACCGCTCAAACCTTCGATTATCTGCCTCACTTCGGCGCGCCGGTCGAAGTCTTTGCCGCCGTAGCGATAGCCGTCGACGTACAGAAAGACCTTCGGCTCCAATTGCGTGACGCGATCCAGAACGCCCCGCGCACCGAATTCCGGGGCGCAGCTCACCCACACGGCACCGATGGCGGTGGTCGCCAGCATGGCAATCACCGCCTCCGGAATATTCGGCAGATACGCCAGCACCCGATCGCCGGGCCGCACGCCGCTCGCGCGGAGCTGCACGGCGAGGCTGCGCACCAGGGCGCTGAGCTCAGCCCAGGACAGCGATTGCAGCCCATGGGTCTCGTTCACGTACAGGAGCGCGGGGCCTTCCAAGTCCTCATTACGCAATACATGAGCCGCGTAATTGAGCCGTGAACCGGGAAACCAGTTCGCGCCGGGCATGCGGCGGCTGTCGAGCACGGTTCGAGGCTGCGCCGACGCAGCCACGCCGAAGTAATCCCAAAGCGACTGCCAGAACGACTCGATGTCTCCGACAGACCACTGCCAAAGGGCCATGTAATCGGCAAACTCGAGCTGATGGCGATCTTTGAGCCAATGCTGATAGGCGGCGAGGTTGCTGCCGGCCCGACGTGCCGCATCGGGACTCCACAGGAGATCGCCGTCCCGCAAAGCCATGTGCTCAGCCCGATTCGCCATGAACGATTCGCTCCCCCTGATCCTGCCGTCGCTGCCGTCTTGTCAAGGCGCTGCTGTTGCGGCACCTGCGCGTCAGTCGCGATCGGAGCCCATCTTCGGCTCCCTCACGATGCCGATCATCCGGCAAAACAAATGACGAAGGAATTGCTTCCTGCGAAGTTTTCACTGGGTGAAAACTTAAGCGCCGGTTATGCTCACGGCGCGGGAAGGATCGCCGGGGACTGGCAATGCGCCGATACAAGGTCAAGACCATCCATTCATTGTCGCGTGGACTCGACGTGCTGCGCGCGCTGCAGGCAATGCGCGCCGGCAGCCTGCATGAACTGCATTGCACAACCGGCATTCCCAAAAGCACCCTGACGCGAATCTTGCTGACCTTGCACAGCCATGGAATGGTGTGGCAACGCATGGTCGACGGCGCGTACCTGCCGAGCCACTCACTGCAGCAGCGCGCACTCCTCGATGACGCCGATTGGCTGGTCGAGATCGCGTCGCCGGTGCTGGAGGACCTTTGTCGGAGGGTAAGCTGGCCCTCCGTGCTGACGATACCGCGCATGGATCACGTCGAGGTCATCGAAACCAACCAGCCGAAAGCCTATTTCGACGATATCCCCTTGGGCCCCATCGGCTTTCGGGCCAACATGCTCCGTTCCGCGTCCGGCAGAGCGTACCTGGCATTCTGTCCCGATCGTGAGTACGAAACTGTCGTCAACCGGTTGCGCTTGCGCAACCAACCCGGTGATGAGTTCGCCCACGACGCAGTCTGGATGCGCCGCATGATCGAAACGACACGGCAACGCGGCTACAGCGCGCGCGATCCGAATTTTGGCGGACATTTCTCGAAAGGCAGGCGGGAAGCCGATGACGGCCGCAATTCTATCGCCATGCCGATCCTCGTCAACGGACATGTTCTCGGGTGTATCAATCTGACCTGGAAGACAAGGACGATGACCTTGAGCGAAGCCGTCAAACGCCATCTCGGCGCCCTGAGCGACGCTGTTCAGGCAGTGCAAGTCCGCGCCGCGCAGGCCGGCGTCGGCGCGACGCCGAAGCGCCCGGCGAGGCGCACCTAGAGCATTCGCGGCGCAGTATCGCGACCTCAGCGAATCAGCTGCTCGATGGCATCCTCAAATTCCGGGGAATCGGGCGGCGTCGAACTGTCGAAATAATGCATCACAATGCCATCGCCGCTGACGAGGTACTTGTTGAAGTTCCAAGTCGGTGCGCGGCTCTGTCGAGCCAATTCCTTGAAAACCGGATTGGCTGAATCGCCTGTCACGGCGAGCGGCGCCAGCATGGTGAAGGTCACACCATAATTCACGTAGCAAACCTGAGCAGTCTCGGCTTGGGTCTGCGCTTCCTGGTTGAAATCGTCGGAGGGGAACCCGATCACCACGAGGCCGCGCTCCCCATACTTCTTGTAGACCGCTTCCAGTCCCCGGAACTGCGGCGTGTAGCCGCAGTGACTCGCCGTATTCACCAGCAGCAGCGGCTTGCCAGCGTACGCCTTGCAAATGTTGATCTTTTCGCTCGAGTGAAGCTTCGTGAAATCGTGGTTGAAGAAAGCCGGACAGTCGGCTGCCCGGGTGCCCGTGGAGGGCAGAGAGAGCATGCCGATCACGGCGATCGCGAGTTGCGGATATGACAGACGGGGTCGGCGCCACGTGCGGCGCACCCAGAGGAACATCCGATAACCAAGCTCCGCCAGCGCGCCGAACGGCGGCACGGCCAGCAGCCGACCCAACCAGCGCAGGCCGGGCATGCTGCGCCACATGGCGGCAAAGGCGGCTGCTCCACTCAAGAGCGTCCCATCGGCTAGCCTGACATGCAGCCGCGCCAGGGCGGCGTCGCGCGACAGTCCCGCCCCCAAAGACTCGCCCGACCGGTGGACGTCGATCCATTCGAAAGCGTCGGTCCCAGGCCGCGCGCGATAAAACGCAATCTCACGCGAACATACCGGGCAGCCCCCGTCATAAAAGACCTGTATCCGTCTCGTCATAGTGCCTGATTCGGCAGACGGAACGCTGCGGATTCGGCCAGCGAGCAAAAAAAATCTCGCCGTCGATCGAATTACGCCACCAGCTTCTTGAACGTCTCGACCACGGCGGCTCCCTTGAAGGGCTTGACGATCCAGCCCTTGACGCCGGCCGCCTTGCCGCGTTCCTTCATCGAGGGGCTGTTCTCGGTGGTCAGCATGATGAGGTTGACGGCGGTGTTTCGCAGTTCGCTGCGGATCTTTTCGACCATCGTGAGGCCGTCCATGTTCGGCATATTGACGTCGGCTAACACCAGCCGGATGCCAGGATCTCCTTTCAGCTTCGCAAGACCGTCCTTGCCGTCGACCGCGGTGATGACGTCGAGCCCGCTACTCTTGAGGAACGTCGAGACCTCGTCTCTTACCGTGCTCGAATCATCAACGATGAGTATCTTAGCCATGCGGACTCTCCCGTGCTCACTTAAGTTAAAACAAATCCAATTCGCCCGAATCGATCAGCGTGTCGACATCCTGCGAGATTTCGGAAAACATTTCTGGTGACCAGTTCAAATTGAAGATGAAACGCTGGTGTATGTTGAGCATCGGAGTAGAGTATTCCGCCGAGATCGACATTCGTGCGCGACACCGCGCCGAGAGAGTCCTTGTGCACCTTGAGCCCGACGAGGTTATGAGCGTCACAGAACGCTTTGATCTCGTCGGTGGGTCCGGTCCCCGTTTCCAGAATCAGCACTTTGCTGACCGGCGTATCCTCCCGTGATGTTTCGGCGTGCATGCGGGTCCCTTGCTCCTTACTCTTAGAACAATTCCAAGGCGCCGGTTTCGGTGGCGGGTTCGGCCTCGACAGATGATGCACTGGTGTCGAATTCGAACGCTCGGTTGGCGCACAGACACAGAGTTACCGCGAGGTTGAAGTCGTCGTTGATGCGGATGCCAAACCACGCGCGTGATTGCGGTTGCAGGGCATCGAGGTGTTCCGCGCAGCGGCTGTTGAGTCGGTATGGGGCCGACATGCCGAGGTGCGTAACGTGGCTCGAAAGGCTGCGGTTGAGAACACCGCAACAGAGGTTGGCGGTCTCCGCGAAATTCTCGATGACGTGTTGAAAACCGGCCGCCGACGCGGCCGAGGACGCAGATCCGTAATAAGCGCGCAGCGCAGGCGAATCCGGAAGGTTCCACAGGGTCAACAACCGAAACTCGAACGAGGAGATCGTGATCACGAGAAGAGCGTTGCCGATGGCCGACTTCTTGACTGCGGCATGCTCGCCGGCCGGCTTCGACTGTATGGCGATTTCATGCGCAGTGTCGCGAACCAGCGTAGTTTTCGCGGCATTGACGAACAGCGATTCGATACGACTCTGAGTTTGAGGAGCGATCATTGGGCGATCGTCTCCTCGAACGCCGCCCGGATCGATCTGACCATCGATTCCACGCCGCTGATCGCGGCCAACATCAGTTTACCGCCGGCCTGAATGTCCTGGAAGGTCGCGGTGGTGGTCAAGTCGTTTCGGTTGATGTCTTTAGACAGATCCACGGACAGCGTACGTGCCTGATTGGCGAGACTGCGGACTTCGGCCGCGACGACGACGAATCCCTGGGCGGCCTCACCGGCGCGCGCTGCTTCGATCGCCGCATTCAGCGACAACATGATGAGCTGCCGCGCAATGGTGTCTAAGGATTCGCTTTTGGTCTGCATGTCACGGCTGTAAGACATCAGCAAATTCATGTCTTGGTGCCACCGTTCGAAGGCAACGGCTACATTCTTGAGAGACTCCATTTCCTCGACGAGTTTGACCACCCTCTGCTCGAGTTGCGCGAGACTGGGCTGATCCGCGGGTGGCTCAAACGGCATGGCAGTATGTCGGAATGGTGATGACGAAACTGAAAGGAGCGAAATCGAATGGCGTGCCCGGCGGTTGCGCAGAATTGAGTTCAATGCGAATGTCGGCACCCTCTTTGGCCAGGAAGCTGCGTACGGCATCCATCCCCACGCCCCGGCCTGAGATGTCGGTCACCTCTTCGGCGGTTGAAAGTCCTGCACGGAAGATGAGTTCCGCCACTGCTTCGGCGGACGGTTGCGTACCTGCCGGGAAGATGCCCGCCGCGACGCCCTTCTCAAGGAGTCGGTGCAGCGCCAAGCCCCGGCCGTCATCGCCAATTCGCAACCGCATTCCCGCCTCGCAGGGCTCGCACGTGAAGCGCAGAGTACCGGCAGGCGATTTTCCGGCGGCCGTGCGTTCGCTCGCGGATTCGATGCCATGGTCCATGGAGTTGCGCATAATGTGCACCAAGCTGGCCTTCAGCGCCTCGCCGAAGCGCGGCGTCAGACGCACCTCCGTGCCGCCACACTCGACCCGCGGTTCGGGCTTGCCGATGTCCCGCGCGAGCGCAGGCAACGCGTCCGCGACAGCTGACACGAGACGCGACAGAGGAACCATTCCCAGGCGCCGGATCGACTCCTTGAGTTTTGCCGTGGAAGGATCCGCGGCACTGGCCGGCAACGCGTCAGCCAGCGCCTGGACCGCAGTCAAATCCTCGTGACTGACGAAGGTGCCGCGTGCATTGACGAGTTCGGCCGCTCGCCCCTTGCGGCCGAGCTTGTTGTCGTTGACGTCGACGTAACGGTTGATCGCCGCCGCCACCTCATCGAGATCTCGGATCAACGCATCGGGTTGCCAGGCGGCGGTGGGGTCCTTGCGCAGGCGGTCGTAGGTCTGTTCGGCGACGTGCGCCGCATCCGTGATGTGGCTGAAATTGTAGGTACGGGCGTTGCCCTTGATGGTGTGCATGTTGCGGAACAACGAGGCGATGGTCTCCGAGTCGTGGCCTGCGGCTGCGGTGACGAGGTCGCGGCACTCGCTGAGCAGGCGCTGTGAGGTGCCAACGAATTCGTTGAACTTGTCGGCCGCCACCCGGATGATTTTCGCGATGACGTCCATCTCGTCTTTCTGCTTCGCCGACTGCATCTCGAGTTCGCGCAGATGCGTGACGTCCTGCGTGATAAGCAACATCTTGTCGACTTGTCCGTTGTCGTCGAGGATTGGGCTCCAGTCGAGCTGCAGCAGCTTCTTGTCGCCCGCGGCGCCTTCAATCGCCATTTCCCCCACGAGAAGGTGTCCGTTGAATTCGTACATCATCGAGTCCTCGCCCAGGGTCGCACTCAATGCGACGGCCACTTGATCCTTGACGTCCACCCCCAGGTTGGACTTGGAGAACATTGCATCCATGAGGTCCATTCCGGCGAAGTCGTCACGCTCGAAAATCTTGCGCAGATAAGCGGAGTATTCTGGATGTATCCGATTTCCGGTGACGATGGTGGCGACGCCCAGCTTCATGTTTTGCAGCATCGCACTGATGTCGGCGTTCTTGCGACTGAGCTCGGCGGTGCGGTTCGCAACGCGCAACTCCAAGGTTGCGTTTTGCTCGGCGATCACGGACATCATGCGCATATTGTTGCGGATGAAGTAGACGAGCACGCCCATGAAGCAGATGTTCATCGCGCCGATGGTGAGACCGAGTATGCTCCCTGCCTTGGCATCGTGCTGCGATTCGCTCAACGTATCGGTGAAGTTGGTGTAACTCGAATCGCGGAACGTTTTGAGATCGCTCTTGAGCTTTGCGAGCGCCTTGTTCATCGCCGCGGTCATCGGCTTCTTGTCCTCATCGGTATGATCTATGAACGCCCGGGTCGCCTTTTCAGCCAAGGCTCGATAGTTGGCAAGGCCCGACCGCAGCGACGCCACCTCGACCGCCCGCGCCGGATACAGCCTCGCGATTTCGGCGAAGTCCGCATCGGCGAGCGAATCGATTTCCTGAGCCTTGTCGAGGAGGTCGCTGTCGCCTAGTTCGACGGCCTGGAGGTATTGATCCTCCATCTTGTCGATCCGAATCAAGTTGGCATCCGCCCGCTGTAGCACCGGGAAATACAGATCGCGGATCGCAGTGAGCCGCTCCCGACTCTGCGCGGCATGGTGTATGCTGTAGGCGGTGAAGGCCATGAAGATGGCGATCGCAATGCCGACCATCAGAAATATCTTGCGCATCGGATGAGCCGATGCAGGGCCCACGGCCGAGGTCGCGGCGTAGCCTGACTTGACGTCGCCCATTAGGTTCGAGCGACCGGCCTCGAGGCCCGTATCGGAAATCATCATCGCTGCACCTGCCTATCGTACTCTCGCCTGCCTTGACCCTGGGGCGATG
>Ga0116228_10000208_pt1 | contig 41684 bp, 53 predicted proteins | sample S1TSphfallax_2_FD_89694 | JGI IMG/M metagenome (GOLD analysis project Ga0116228, IMG submission 89694) | Host-associated microbial communities from peat moss isolated from Minnesota, USA - S1T2_Fc - Sphagnum fallax MG | ecosystem: Host-associated > Plants > Peat moss > Unclassified | place...
ACATGGTTCAATCATTCAATACAGAGGCAACCAGCCTCAGAGGCAACCAGCCTCATGGAGAACTTAAAATGATTCGCACTTTCGAGAAAATCAACTCCGCGCTCTTCAATGCAGGGTTCATTTACAGCCACGGAACACGGTTCGTGGCAGACGGCGGAAGCAGATTTATCCGCACCTACGAAAAAGATGGCAGGTACATCAAGGTCATTTGCCCCGCAGAAGACGATGATTCGGTGAAGGCTGAAAATGTCCGCGTCCTTCAGGTCAGCCACGCAAAACTCGGTCGTAAGCGTATCGCTTGGACTCCCTGTTCTATCGTTCGCTTCTAAGCTCCGCCGCGCCGATCCTACGGTAAGCGGTGCGTCCAGCGTGGTAGCTGGGGCCGGTACGTAACCCGGCGAAAGAGCAACAGCGGGGCCATCCCGCACCACTCGAAAGGTGACCAACCATGCCAGACACTCTCTCCATCGCGCAAGCTATCTCCGACGCCATCGAACAACTTGCCGCGCAGCTCGCCGCCGGTAACTCCGCCGCCCTCACCGAATACCTCAAGACGCTCTCCCGCTTCCATAACTACAGCTTCGGAAACACTCTTCTCATCGCCTGCCAGCGTCCCACCGCGCAGCGCGTGGCCGGGTTCAACACTTGGAAGCAACTAGGCCGCCACGTGAAGAAAGGCGAGAAAGCTATCCGCATTCTCGCTCCCATCGTCTACAGGTCGAAGGATGCCGCGAACGAGGACGCGCAGACTGCCCGCGTGGCCGGATTCAAGCCTGTATGCGTCTTCGACATCGCGCAGACCGACGGCGCGGACCTTGCAGATTTCACCAGTGCGACTGGCGATGCATCCGCGCAGCTTGTCAAACTTCACGCATTCGCCGCGACATCCATCCCCGTAACCTATGACGACTCCATCCGGCCCGCCTTGGGCATGAGCTACGGCGGCCGCATCACACTCGTTCCGAATCAGTCCAGCGCGGAAGAATTCAGCACTCTCGCGCATGAGCTCGCGCACGAAATCCTTCACAAGGGTTCCGAGCGCGCCGCAACCACAAAACAGCAGCGAGAGCTGGAAGCTGAAGCAGTCGCCTACGTCGTCGGAGTATCGCAAGGGTTGGATATGTCGACCGCTTCGAGCGACTATATCCGCCTCTACAACGGTTCCGCAGACGCCCTGCGCGAATCTCTCTCATCCATCAGCCGCGCCGCCAGCACCATTCTGGCGGCGCTGTAACCCTCACGCCTCGCTTACCCGAAAGGATTCCGCCATGAAACTGCACGTCTCACTGCCGGCTGTACAGATTGCCGGATACAAACTGCTCACGCACGCCTACTACCATCTGCTAGGCGACGGCAAATCGGAACCCGCACAATTGCTCCTTGCACTCCGCACCCGAATCTACCGCGAGATGACTGAAGAAACGTCGATGCTCATGTCGCAGCTCGACTTCCTTGAAACATTCGCCCACTCGGATATCTGGGAAGATGGGCTCGCAATCTATACGGAGACCGCCCGTGCCTAAGCCTATAAAACTCGATTCCGATGGAACTTTTTCCGAATTATGGGAAAGGGAAAAACAGCGCAAACTTCGTGATCCAATCAATTTATCCGTGGATCACGCCTACCCGAACGGGCTACCGCAACCTAAGTTCGTCGCCCTCAAGTCCACCGTGGTGCGGGCCGACCAACAGATCGCCCGCGCCGCATCCTCCACCCTCGCGCGCCGCATCGCCAACGCGCTCAACCGCTACGTACCAGGACCGAAAGGATATTAGCTCTCAGAGCAATCTAGTCGATGTCGTCCCTTCGCTTGTTTCCCCGTGTCACCCGCGCGGCCTCGGCTTCTGCCAGGCCGCGCCTCAGCGTTTCGAGTTGCGCTTCGAGCAGCCGTATCGCATCATCCACGCGCAGCGCGGGATCCTTCGCGAACGCTACCGAGTTCAGCCCGATCGCCACCAGCAACAATCCCTTGCTCCGAACGTTCATTCGGCGGCGTCCCCAGTCGAGAAATCCCGCTAGGTCCGCCGCCGTCTTGAACTCCCATCCATCCTTTTTATCTGGCATCTACTCGTTCTCCGCCGCTACCTGCCCATCCTCCATCACAATGCCCACCTTGCCCGAGCTGTCGACCATCGCCATCACCACCTGAAAATCGTTCGCCTCGCACAAATCCGCAAGCATGGCCATATTGTCCTGATCCAGCGCTTCGCCGTGCCAGATCGGCATGATGCGCAGCTTCGGGTCGCCCGCCATAAAGATGCTAGCGCAGATTCGAAGCTGCTCCGCCTCGCCGAGCTGGTTCAGCGGGATCGACTTGTACAGCACTCCATCTTCGGTTATCTCCACGCCGTCGACGGGCAATTTGGCCTCGCGCAGTGCGCGCAGCTTCGTCGCCTCGCGATCCTCCATCTGCATCGTCAGCCGCTCAACCTTGCGCTTCAGCGTCCTCGCGCGATCCTCAATCTTCGTTCGCCGCTCGCGCTTGTCTATCTCCCGGTTCGCGGTCTGCGCCTGCTGCAGCCGCGCGGTAATCTCCGCGGCGTCGATGTAGCGCGGTTCGGGTGCCGCCTCGTACGCAGCCTTAGCCTGTTCGAGTTGGGCATCTGCCTTAGTCGCCTGCATCTTCGCGATTTTCTCGTCCTCCTCAGCCTTGCGCAATTGCTCCTTCAGCCTAGCCACGCTGGCCGCCGCCTGTGCGATCGCCCGCTGCGCGGCGGCCACTCCCTCAGAGCACCGAGCGCACGCATTTTCTAGCAACGTGCGCTCTCGCTCAACCTTGCGCTCCGCCTCGTTGTTCGCGCTTACCTCGCTCAGCTCCGCCATAATGGCGGCATCGTCGACGCGCTCCTTCGGCAACCCAGGCTGCACCGTGATGTTCAACGCTTCGGCCTCAAGCCCGCGCATCTCTTTCGAGATCTGGGCGCGCTCGTCATAGTCGGCCTTGTTTTCCGCCGCGATCTGCTCGAAGTCGATCTCCACCTTGGCCAGCTTTCGCAGCCGCTCCGCCTGCTCCTTCGGCTTCAGCCGCATAAACTCCAGCGGATCTCCGACGCCCTCGCCCATCAACGCGTCTAGCATCTCCTGCGGCCGCGTGAACCTGGTGCCGTCCTTCGATTGCAGCACCAGCGTATGGTTGCCCTCCGGTGTAATCGTCCGCGTCAGCTCGAGCTCTACATGCTCCGTTCCCAGCGCAATATGGATTTTCGCCGCCTTCGCCCCCAGCCGCACGGGCTTGTCCTTCTGCGCCTTGCGCCCCAGCAGCCCGACCATCAAGCTGTCCACCGCGCTCGTCTTTCCTTGCCCGTTCTTGCCGGTAATCTTCACGATCCGGCCCTTGGGTTCGATCTCGATCACCCGAACCCGCATGTAGTTCTCCGCCATCCATCCCAGCACTCGCATACGTTTGCTCCTAGCTTCAATTCGGCCCGCTTCAGCCGTAGGGTCATAATAACCTCAGTTGTCGGATGATTCAAGCTCTCAACGCGATTTATCACTGCCAGTTCCGAACACACTTAGAAACTATCGCACCGTTGAATCAAATAAATACAGCCACCCGAAGGTGGCTGTGAGTGGATGGGAACGTGTGGCGAACCTATCTCTTCTTCCGCTTGGCGGCGATCTTCTTCATGTTTTCGGCGAACACCGCCTTCTTTTCGGCTTTGCCGCCCTTCGCCTTCGCGGCGTCGATCTTCTTCTCGGTCGCCTTGCCGAAGCTGCCGAGCGTGCCCTTCTTCTTCATCTTGTCCGTCGCTTTTTTGATAAAGTCCGCCATCGCTTCCGCTCTCCTTTTCGGTTATTGGCCCTCAATCCCGCTTAGCTCGCCGGCTGGTTTAGCGGAGTCGCATCGGGCAGCAGCGCCTGTACCGTCTCCACTGTAATCGGCGTTCCGCTTGCGGAGCTGTACGCCGTCAGTGCCGCGCTCACCAGCTGGCCAATCAGGTCCACCAGCGCGCCGGCCGTCTCCGCCTCGCCCGCAACCGCAGGGTCTGTGGTCTCGATCGTCGCCAGAATCGTTCCGCTCACCGTCTGCACGTCCTGCACCGCCGTTACCACGCCTGCAATGTCTGCCGCCATCTCTTTTGCCCCTTTCGCGCTCTTCGCGATTTGTGAAAATTCCTCTCGAAACCCTTTACTGCACGGTTGCCGGGTGTGCGATCGCCGGCGGACCGGCCAGCCTGGCCAGCGCCCTTACGTGGTCGGGTCCAGCCGCCGCGCCCCATCTGGCCTCGAACTCCTTCTGCCGTTGTGTAGAGCTCAGGCTGCTATACAGCGCCTTCGCGGCCGCGATCAGCGGGGGCAGCGCCGCCAGCGCATTCGTCACGATCACCTGCTGCGCCTGCAGCGCCGTCGCGGATCCCTTCGCCGCCTTGATCGTCTCATATTCCATCATCGCATCCACCGCCGTCGTCTGCGCCGCCCGCAGCGCCGTCACCGCCTTGTATGCGGTCTCGTTCTGCGGCAGCTTCTTGGCGTTGTAGTCGGCGGCGATCTGGTCCACCGTCGTCTTGCTCGCGCTCAGCGTCTGGAAGGCCGTGCGCTCGAAGTCGTTGCACCCGGCGGTCAGCACCAGCAACGCAACCATCGGCACCAGAAACAATTTTCTTAGGACCATCTTCATCTTCATGTTCATGTTCATGTTCATGTTCATCGCTTTTTCCTCGTCGCAATCCGGGATTTGAAAAATCGGGGCTGGGCTTCGCTTCCAGCCCCGTATCCGCACTGAAGGGCCTGATTTCGTTTGCTGTCCTTGGCGGTTAATCTACCACTTATGGGGCAGCCGCGCTGAATTTATTTTCTTCGCTGGTTACCTGCGCAGCATCCGGTAGATCCACGTCCGGCAGAAGTTTTTCAGCGTTTCCGGGTCGCAACCGTTCATTGCGGCAATCATGTGCCGGTGCCGTGCCACCGCGCGCAGCATGTCGATCAGCTCCTTATCGCTGCGCTCCGGCACCGGCCTCTCCGGCCTTTCGATTCTTGGCATCATCGCTGGCTCTCGATCCCCCGTTGCTGCTGCGCCGGCGTCAGCGATCCCTTCGCGATGTCTACCGTAAGTCCCGCCAGCATCATCACAATGCCCAGGATGATCGCCCAGAACTTGCGGTTGAAGTCCTTGATCGTCTGCTCCATCCGTTCCATCTCCTCGTTCTGCTGGTCCACACAGGCTTCGAGCGCGTTGATCCTGCTGATGATGCTTCCCTGCCGCGCGGGTCCGTTGCCTTCATACAGGTCGCGCTCTATCTTGCTGCGCCATTGCTGGCTGTCCGTATTGGGCGCCACATCGTTCCTCCTCGGCCTTTCTCCCCGGCCACCCCCCTCGGGCAGAGTAGGGGTGTGGACTAAACGGTAACCAAGCCAGGTGCTGCGCAATCGTGTGTCTTATCCGAAGTGCCCCAGCGAGATGCTGGCGACAACCACGGGCGTGCCGCCCACCTTCGTGGCCGTGTCGATCACGTCCAGCCAGCCATCCAGGCGAGCGATGGCACGGTAGCGGCTCTCCGCAAGCTGCGCCTTCAGTTGCGCGATCTCGGCCTCATAGGCCCGCAGCTTCGCGACAGCCAAATCGGTAATCGAGTTCGTGTCGTGCAGTGTCCGCGCATTCTCGGCGCCGGCCTGCTTGAACAGATCGCGCCATTGAATTGTCTCGTCTTGGTGTGGTGTGGTCATGGTGTTCTCCTTAGTTGACGATCACGTAGCTGAAGCACGCCGGGTTGGCTGTAGGCGCGGTTCCCACAGTCACGGTGAACGATGTTCCCGCCGTCCTCGCCGTCACGTAGGGCTGCACGAAGGTGGTGTTGCAGGTCACGCCCAGCTTCGTGCCGAGCGATGAGTCGAAGACTGGAATGATCTGCGAGTTGGCCGTGACCGCCGTCGTGTTGACCACTTCGGTCGTTGCACTTGCGGCCACCGTGGCCGATCCTGCCGCCGCCGCCGAACAGACGGCAGGTGACGCGGAACTTGAGCAGTTGGTCGCAGTGGTGAGGAATCCGTTCGGCGTAAGCGGGTACCATTTGCCAGCAGCCACGGTGGCGTTCGGCTGCTCATAAAGCATCTGAAAGGCGCTTCCGCTCGCGATAGTGAACGCTTGGCTCAGGTTGCCGCCGGTGCCGAAGTTCAGCGCGGAGTCGGCCACAAAATTCACGATGCAGTAAGTCAAATTCCTGATGCAAAGAGGTGGAGGGGCGATCGTTGTGATTGTCGTCGCGCCGGTGATCTCGTAGTAGCCGCCGATGCTGTAGGTTCCCACAAGGGGGATCGTCGCGGCAGCGGTTATGACTCCGTTCGTCCCATTGTTGGACATCGACATCTTGCCCGCAAGAGGCCCTGGAAAACTCAGTGAGCCAGTAGAACCAGCACTCGATACAAGATTCGGAGATCCAAAGACTACGCCCGAAACGTATTCTTCAGCTTGGTACGCCTCTCGATAGTGCTCGGCACCGCACGTATTGGGGTGTCCGGCAAGCTGCGAGGCTGAGCACGTCGCGGTTGCCGTTGTGGAGATATCGGTCGTTGCATTCACCGTGTACGTGGTGCCGTTGACCGTAACCCCATTCACGACATCGGTGTAATAAACCGGCAGGCCATCGGCAAGTGCTTGCGCATAGACCGTAGCCGCCGCCGTGTTGTAAGCCGCGTAGTTATTGAAGTACGCGTTCGTCGCGGTGCCGAGGACGATGTTGTTTGAGGCAGAACCCGAAACAGGCCAGTCCACCCAGTCTGAAATGACGGTTTGCGAAGAGGTCATCGTCACAACTACCGTGTGGGTCGCCGCTGGCGTGACGCTGTACTCTTGTCGATACACGCCCTCAGTCTGGCTATTTGCGAAGGACACGCAACTTTGCGTTGCGAAGGTGGTCGTACCCGAGCAAGCATCGGTCTCCGCCGTGCCGTCGATGGTCAGCGTGAAGTTTCCGCAGCTTGCCCCTAGGTTGCAAACATCGTACGCATAGCCGAGCTTAGTAACCCCGGTTCCCGTCGAGACAGTGTAGGTCAAGACATCTCCCGAAACGGTCGCGTACATGTCAGTTCCCGGACTCGCAAACTGGTAATTGGAGGACAGCGGAACGTTGGTCGCAGCAGCCCATGTGCCGGTCGTCTGGGTCGCCGTCGAAGCCATCTTGCGATTGCTGAAGGGTATCGATTCAAAGTAGATCAGCGCGTTCAACGAGTTTTTGAAGTGGGTAATAGCGTTCGCGCAGGCAGAACAGGTATCGTCCGCAGCGTCATTTTCGGCCCCGCTGTTGATGGTTACGTTTGGAAACAACTGCGAAGGGATGAAATTGGCAAGGGCTTTCTGCACATATTGAGGAGTCGTCTGGCCGCCAATCGCGTAGTTGTAGATAGGTGCCGGAACATCCCGCTTCAGCAGGCCTACGATGCCATCGCCTTCGTTATAGACGCCGGTTTCCGCATGGTACGAATCGCCGAACACGTACAGGTTGGCAATCTTCTGCAACGGAACAACCTGCCCCGTGGGGCGCGGAGCAATCGGGCCGCCTGAAGCAGGCGTAGTAGCCACGGAAGCCAACGACGGCAGCCCTACCGACGTCGGGTCCACCGTCACCGCTGCCGACCCGTTGAACGTCGTCCCCGGTGCCGCTCCGCCCGTCGCCGCAAAGGTCACCGCGTTTGTGGTGGTGCCTCCGCCTGGAGAGCCGCAGCCCGTGCCATCTCCCTTGATGTACTGGCCGGAGGAGCATCCGCTCACGTAAATCGGCCGGTTGAACGTAAAGTAATTACTGGTTGGGTTGAACCCGAAGATCTCGCCCGCGTTCGTGCCGTTCTGCCGCGTGAAGAACCCGTAAGGCGAGCCGTCGTTCTTGAATGTGCTTCCGATGGTGAAAGCGGCATTGCCCGACGAAGGCCCATACTGCATCTTGATGCCATTCTGCCAATAGCCCTCAATCGACAATCCGGCATACGGCGACGCTGGCGCGGTGATCGTCGCCCCGCAGTCGGAGTAGGCCGTGCAGGGGTTGGTATTCGTCAGCCGCATTCCGATGTAGTTCAACCCGGCAACGCCGCTGCCCACCATGTTGATGAACGCGCCCGCGCTTCCCGAGTTGTTCGCGGGCGTGTACTGCTGCGGCTGCATGAACAGCCCCACTGTATTCACGATGGGGGAGTGCGGGTTCTCAATGGTGTCTCCCGCCGCCCATGCCACGTTGTTCGGCTCCAGAACCGGCGCGGCCCCGGTGGTGGTGTTTTCGATCACCTCCGCACCAGGGTACAGATGGTACCCGCTGGTGGTCGTCTGCGCCTCGGATGCCATCGGAAGCGTCTGCGAGGCCACCAGGCTGTGCGAACCCACGGCGTAGATCAGGTTTCCCGTTGTCACCGCCCCAATGGCGGAGTAGGTTGTGCGGTATCCCGAGTACGTGAGGTTGGCATCCTCCGAGATGTACTGCCCGCACACGCCGCCCTCGAACAGGATGGGGTAGGTCGTGCTATACCCATTCGGGTTGCGATAGGTCAGCGTGATCGTCTGCGTGCCCCCGCTGGCCACGCCGGGGCTGCTCAGCACGGCCTGTTCAAGGAAGTTTGGCCCCGCCATGCAAATCTTCCCCGCCACAAAGCTCGGCGCGCTGCTGCCAATCGTTCCCAGCGTCACCGTGTAGGTATTCGTCACCGTGCTACTGGCGGGAACTCCGGGGTTTCCTATGTTCGCCGTCAGCGTCCCCCAAGCGGTCGAGAGCGGAAGCGTGTTCGTTACGGGAATCTGGTTGAGGTAGGTCGATCCAAAAGGCGTGGAAGCGCCGTTGTAGTTCCCCGAGATCGTTCCCTTGCTGATGTCGAGCAGAATCGCTCCATCCGTCGTCCAGTTGTTTCCGCTCGTGGCCGTCGAAAGCACCGGAGCGGTATCCCCCGTCCCCGTCGTGGTCGATATCGTGCCGTGGTAGTAGCCGCTCGTCTCGCCGCCGTTCCGCCCGCTCAGTGTGATGCCTTGATCTCCAGCTCCCGTCGAGCCGCCATCGCTAAATCCGTACAGGTAGTCCGACGTGAAGTCCCCGATGGCGTGCTTGATGGAGTACCCGGCAATCGTCTCGTCGATGCCTCTCGCGGCGAACAGATTTAGCCCCAGATAGGTGTTCTGCATCACCCGCCATCCGCCGTTGTCGAACCCGCCGATGGAAAGTCCAGGGCCATAACCCGTCACCGTGCGAACCGACTGCACTTGGCTGCCGTTTCCGCTCGTCACCGGCGAAAGCGCGAAGGTCGATTGGTCGAAGATATGCGCGTAGGTCGAACTCGCCGGCACGTTGATGTTGTTCGCGTCCGTGCCCGTCAGGGTCTGCGAGACCTCGCCGATAGGCCCGGTCAGCGTCCCGCCCGCCAGCGGAAGGTAGGATCCCCCGCCCCCTCCGCCGCCGATCGCCGTCCAGCACGGAACCGCGAACCCGACGCAGTATCCCGTCGTCGTCGAGCTCGGGTTGTTGGCGATGTTCGGATAGACGTTTGAGATGTAGGTCGCGCCGCCGGTCGTGATCGTGTCGCCGACCGCGTAGGTCTGCGAACTGCTCCAGGACACGTTCGGGTAGTAGGCAAGGTAGGTCTTCGATTGCTGCGCCTCCGCCGCCGTTCCGGTCATGCCATAGCCAATCGCCATCAGCATAAGCAGAGTCATCAGTGCCGCAAATCCTGCCAGTGCTCTCTTCATGGGGTCACTCCAAACATTCCGTCGCTCAGCGAAAAACTTTCGAGCAGCCCCGTCGCCACATCCAGCACCGGGTAGTTGTTCACTGCCGCCATCAGCCGGTTTACCGGGGTTATGGTAAGGCTTCCGTTCGCGATGCCGATCGAGCTGCGCGTAAACAGCTTCTGGTCGATAAACACCGGGTTCGCGATCGGCGTCCCCGCGGTTCCGACGTTGATCGGCTGAAAGCTCCTGCCGATGATCGTGAACAGCCAGTGCGCGCCGTTTCCCGCCGATCCCGTGTCGGCCAGCACAAAGCCGGTTGGCAGGTTGCCCGGATTCACGATCGGTCTGGCCGCGCTCAGGTCGATTGTCTGCGTCCCGGTAAACTGGTACGCGGCGCACTGCACCGCATTGTTCTCGCCATCCAGCACCGTCACCGTGTAGTAGGTTCCCGTCGGCGAAATCACGTCGTTGCCATACAGCAGCACCGAAATCTGGCCCCCCGTGCTGGTCACGTCGAAGGGTCCCGGCTTCGCGATGGTTGCCGTGCCGGCCACCTGCGGAATCTGCTGCCCGAAGCCGCACAGCGCAATCCGCAGCTTCGCCGGGTTCGCCGTCGAACCCGCCGCCGTCCCCGTAAAGTCGCTCAGGGTCGCGGTCAGCGTGATTGTCGGCGAGCTCATGCAGGTTAGCCTACAATGCTTCCCCCGGAAATGTCACACTTTTCTCTTCTCGTTTCCGCTCAGCAAGTGTCCCACGTGCCACTGCCCGCAGATCGGGCACCGGTACGCCCGCGCCGTCCCATGGCCGTGCTGCACTCCCGGCGTGTCGTTCATGCGTTTGGCCTGCCTGCGCGCCATCTTCTCGGGAAGCACGGCCTTCGCGCAGAACTGATGCACGAAGATTTCTGGCGACATCAGGAACGCATGGGGCATTCGGCTTCCTCAGAAGAAAATCATCGTGCCTAGATGGCACTTTACCGGATTTTGTTGCGGGGCGCTCATCAGCTCCCTCCCGAAACCCGTCATCGGCCGGTCGAGAAACGCCCAGTGCATCGCCTTTCCGATGCTGGCCTCAAGCGTGCCATCGTTCTGGCCCTCCTGCGTCGTCCCGTACCAGATGTCGTCGATGCGCTGCAGCAACCGTTGCAGGTTGCGGTCGGCCTCGTCCAGCGTCACGCGCTCGGGCCGGTCCGTCGTCCTCACCTCGTCCGCGTGCTCCACGTTGGCCAGCCAGCTCCCGCCGTGCCACCCCGCCCGCACCCGGTTGCGGATCACGTAGCAGATCGCTTCCATCATCTCAATGCTCGCCCGCGGCCCCGCCTCGCGCACCGCAAACTCCACCAGTATCGCCTGCTGCATCGCCGTCTGGTTCATTTCCAATACCTTCGCCTGATTGCGGTTTGTTCGTGACATTCAGGACATTCGATAGAGCGATGCCTGCTTTTTTCCCACACCGCAACCCAAACAAACCTGCAATGTGCGCATTTTACGGCGTCCGCAATCCATTCTCCCGTTTCGGTGGCAAAACTAGTTCCATAGGCCAGCATGAGGGCACAAGGATGGTCTCTTTCGTAAGTTGCATCGAACACTCTCTTTGACTGCCGGTGCAATTTTCGCTCCATCTGACAGCCGCAACCATCCGTAAAGTGAGATTCCGGATCTAGGTTCCGTTTTTCTCCCAAGTCTGCGGTCGAACTCCTCGACGCAGTTCCAGCAAAGCTCCATCTCTATGCCGCAAGGTGCCCTGTAGTTATACCGCTCTTTTGCGGTGCTTACATGGATGCACTTTTGCACCTCTGTCACCCTGGTGTCGCCGATAACGATGGTCTTCAAATCAATTCACCATCTCGTTCCACTCGCGTCCGTCGAGGAGCCGCCCAGCGGCCTTCTTGCCAACCAGAAAGGATAGCTTGCTTCCGGCTCCCATAAACGAATCGGTCGTCTCGTTTTCGCTGGCGGTTCGGCAGACATCCCCATCCCATTTGCGAATCTTTGTGAGGTTCATGGCGTGCAGCGGTATGCCGCACTGCGTGTTCAACCGCCAGCCGCGCTCGGTGGCGACGGTCTCAGTGCCAAGCCACTCGCCCCACTGCTTGAAGAAGAACGGCACCCCAGCGGCGACACACTGGTCGCGCAGGCTTCGCGCCCAGTCCGGGTGCATCGGCCTCGCGCCCGGCCCGCTCTCGCCGCCGACAATCACCCAATCAAGGCCGGGAATCTCTTTCGGATCGGCCCACGGTTCATTCAGGTTCACCATAGGACCGCCCCCAAACGGATGGCCTTTGGATACCCACTTCCACAACAGCTTTAGCTCCCACACCAACGGCTCCGCCGAGATGAACCGCACCGCCGCCGGCGTTTGAAGCAGCAGCGGAATCCGCTTATCCGCCGATGGCTGATCCTCCACCGACACTCCGAGATGCACATTCGGCAGCGGCCAACCATATTGACTGCGGGGATCGACTAAACGCTTTGCGTGAACCACGTCGTACAACCGGACAGCCTCAGCGCCTATGCAATTGCGCGAAATTCTGATGCGGCCCTCACCATAATCGCCGCTCAGATACCGCGACATGCGCTCAGGCCGCTTCGTCAGTACCTGAAACGTGTGCTGCGGGCACAGCGCCATCACCGCGAAGATCTTGTCCAGCATCTCGTCCGTCACGTTCTCATGGAAAAGATCGGACATCGAGTTCACGAAGATGCGACGCGGTTTCTTGCAACGTAATGGATCGAACAAATGCTCCTCCACGAACCTGATCTGCCCGCTCCACTTGCCGTTGCCCTTGCCGTCCGCGCCGATCTGGATCAGCCCCTCATACGGCTGCCCCGGCCCGCAGAAACGGTTCGCGCGCGTCTCCGCGTAGCAGTTGCGGCAGCCCTCGCTCACCCGGCTGCACCCGCGTATCGGGTTCCAGGTCGCGTCCGTCCACTCAATGCCCGTCTTCGCGCTCATCACATCACCCTCTCGTTCCGCAGATTGCGGCACCAAGTTGCCACACTCTCCAGCAGGCCAAAGGTTCTTTCCATGTCTTCTTCCCGTGGCCGCACCATTCCCATCCCGTTGCAGCGATAACACTCAACGAAAAATAGCGAACCGTAATGAAGGTCGCACAGTTCGGTAGTTCCGTCGCAATCGTTGCTCGGCATCCCGCAGCCTTTGCAGGTTTTGCCGGTTCCGTAGCAGACGAAACATTCTGTTTTGTCCATCAACTCGCTCACATCATTAAAATTTCCGCCCTGGTTCAGAGCAACCTTAAGAGCGTCGTGCCACGACGCGGCAACAATCAAATCGCAGGCAGTTTCCACTGCCCATTGGTCACTCTTTAGAAATTTGATGATGCGGGGCTTCATCTTCGCGCTCATCACATCCCCCTCTCGTTCCGCAAGCTCCACAACTGCCTCCTGTACCACTCCGCCGCGGACTCGCACACCGTGGTCGCCGGAAACGCCTCGTGCGCCTCGCGTTCGGTAATCACCCGCGCCCGCACCATGCTCAGCAGCGCCGTCCTCCATCCCAGATACTTCGGAGTGCTCGGGATGCCGTACTCATCGAAGTTCATCACCATCCACTCGCTGTTGGCCGGCCACTGCAGCGTTGCCACCCGAAGAAACTCCTTCGGCGCCGCCGCCTCAATGTCGTCGCGCTCTTGCAGCAGCCGCATCGCCTCCATCGCAAGGTCGCCCGCCCGGCCCATCGCCCGCTTCGCCGCCTCGGCCATGCCGGCCGCCGCGTACTGTCGGCTGCGCCGCATCTCGCTCTCGCCCTCGTCGCGCAGCCGCTTCACCTTGTCGGCGGCCATCTCGATCATGCTGTCCTGGATACCCGTCCACTCCGGGTTGCGCACAAACAGCCCCACCCGCGCGCTCTCATCTTCCGCGTGCACCTTCACCGCGTGGCGGCCCAGAATCACGCGGTCGTTGCCGATCACCGTCGAAAGCTGCTGCCAGAACTGGATCGGCGTCAGAATCTTGCCGATCCGGCTCTCTTCGGCGTCCGAGCCCTGCCAGCGCTCCTGCCCATCCCACTTGAAGGCGCTGGCCTTCATCGCGTTTATCTCGTGCATCCGGAACAACGTTTCGGTCAGCTCCTCGCTCGTCTTCGCGTCTTCGGCCTCGCGCTGCAGCCGTTCGAGCGCCTCGGCCACCCGAGGGTGGTCCCCCAGCCGCCGCAGATCGCGCGTCTCCTGAATATCTTCAGGCGTCGGCTTGGCGTTCGCTTCCCACCCCGGCTTGCCATGGCGCAACGCCAGCGGCAGGCTGTCGAGAAACGCCGTCTCGGCGGTGCCGTCCAGCTCGGGCACATAGTTGCCCGCGTCGATCTCTTCGGCCGCAGCGCGCAGGTCCTTGTCGATCCAATGCTCCTTCGGCGCGCTCTGGTGCCTGCGCGAGATGATGACCGCCGCCGTCTCTGGCTTATGGCTCATTTCAGTTCACCATCATCTTTCCCGCGCGCATCGTGATCGCGCTCTCAATCTCCGCCTGAAAACCCGACACATCGTACTGCGCGGGCAGCAGACCCAGCGCGTAAATGGCTTCGAGAGCGCAGGTCTCGATCAGGCTCTCGCTTGCGCCGACATGTTCAGCAATCCGCCTGCAGTTGGCCATCTTTTTCAGCACGCAACTTACACAGGCTTGGCCCCACAGATCGCGGGGTTGGCCCCGCAGATCGTGGCACACCTCGAACCGCACGCGTTCTTTTTCCGTCTCGGTCAATTGCCTCATGGCTTCCTCCCGATCACGGTTCCCGACACCTTCGCCGCCGGGGATACCCGATAGTTCATCGCCACCGTCACCGACACCGCCGTCGTATCGAGCAACGGCACCAGCCGCGCCAGCCGCCTGTGGCCGCGTCTGCGCAACTCATGCTCGCCCAGCATCTCCGCGCCCACCACGCCCGCCTCGAATCCCGCCAGCGACGCGGTATGGTTCACGATCCACGGCGGAAGCTCGTACTCCCGTCCGCCCCGCATCCCCAGCACGCGGTTCGTGCTCACCACATCCAGCGATCGCGCCGCTACCCGCGTTGCGATCGTCGCCGCCGCAAAGCGCGGCTGCGCAAGCCTGAGATGCGGTCTCGGCGCTTCCGGCAACTCCTGCCCATGCGCCAGCGCCACACATCCCGCCCCGTAACCGAAAACCGACAGAACCAGCATCACCCAATCGAGCACCCTAGGCTGGTTCGGTATCGTTTTGAGAACTTTCATAAGCCGTCTTCCTCCGTTGGGTCATATTAGCCCTACGGCTTCTCTATTGCAACACTTTTTCCTGCTCGTTTTGCTTGGCTTGTTCCGTTTCGCTTCGCTGGATCATCGCCGCGATCATCGGCCCGTAGTTCTCGGGCCGGGCTCCAGCCTTAATGGCGAAGATCAGGTTCTGCGCCACGTTGGGATTGCTCAGCACCGCGTTCATCACCCGCTTTGTCGCCTCGGGAAGAATCGCGCCCGCCGCCGCTCCCGCCTCGTAGCCGACTCCCGTCACATGGCCCAGATAGCCGCCCAGCGCGATCGGTCCGGCGTGCAGCTTGATCAGCGCATCGGCCACCGGCTTCACCGCCGCGCCGAACCGCGCCCGTGCCGCGTTGCTCCGGTTCAGCTCGGCCACCTGGTACAGCGTGTCGAGGTTTGCCTTGCCCACCACGCGCTCAAGGCTCGGCCTGCCGAACTTCGAGGTCAGCCTATCGAGGTTGCTCATCAGTTGCGTCCCGTTGAAGCCGCGATACTCCCAGCTCCGCGCGGCCGCGCTGTCGTTGCCGCTGAAGGCCCGGTCGACCGCGTTCGCCACATACTTCAGCCGCTGGCTGGCCGCATAAGCATCGTTGAAGCCCGCGAGCTCCTTCGGCGTCACCGCGCCGTGGATGTCGTTGGCCAGCATGTCCGTCATCTGCTGGTTCGTGCTGTCGATCGTCTGCTCGGCCGCGCGCAACGCCTCGGGCGTCGTCGCTGCCTTGTACGCGCTCCAGGCCTCTTTATTCGCGTTGCGGATCGCGTTGAACTTGCCCCCGGAGATGTCGTTCAGGTTCAGCGCATCGCTGATGCTGTTGTACCCGTCGGTCGCGATGTTCTCAAGGTGCCGCGCGGCATCCGTGTAGCTGCCCACTTTTTTGATCGTCGTCGGTATGTCGATCTGCGGCAGGTTCGGCCGCCCGGCGCGGATGCTGTCCGTCACCTGCCGGTGGTACTGGCCCAACTGGTTCTGCGCGTCCGTCCGCGCATCCAGCAGCGCCTGTTGCTGCTCGGGCGGCATCCGCTCGAAGTCCGGCGAGTCCACCACGTTGTTGATGTTCCTGATGTGCTCGCGCACGATGTTCGGGTCCTGCGTTTGAAACTGTCCTCCGCCGCCCAGCACATCCGTCTTTGCCGGCGGAGAGCCCGGCTTGCTGTCGGCGGAATATTGCAGGATCGGTTCCTTGTGCGATCCGCTCGGCTGTTCGCCCAGATCGGAAATCTGGGGCAACGGCGCATTGTCGCCAACCGTCGGATGCGTGAACGCCGAAATATGCACGCCTTCGGTCGGCGCGGTGCCACTGCCTTTGCCCGCCACCACTCGCGTGCCGATCTGCCGCGCCCTGGGCGTTTGCAACGAAGATTCGCCCTCGGCGCGGCTTACGGGTTCGCCCGTTTTCAGCTTGAAGGTGAACGGCCCCGTCCGCGCCGGCAGCAGCGGCTGCGTCTCTTCGGGCACAGCGCGGCTCTCGTTCACCTCCTGCAGCCGTTGCGCCAGCGTGTCCTGCGCCGCGTTGCGTATCGACTGCTGCCCGGATACCTGCTGCGGCGTCGGCTTCACGTTGCGAACCTCCGCCGGGATCACCGTCTCGACGCCGCCCACCATCTCCTTCGTCGCCGCCCGCTTGGCCAGCCGTTCGGCCACGGCATCGCCCGCGCCCTTCAGCAGCGGCGCGCCCGCGCCGCCCAGCACACCGCCAATCTCCGCCGCATTCATGGCGGCGTCGGTGTCTCCGCCCGTCTTCACATAGGTTTGCGCTCCGGTCTCGGCCGCTCCGCGCGCCGCCGTTGCCGCGCCCAGCCCTACTAGGCTCGCGATCTTCGGGTACGTCTTCAGGATCTTTGCTACCTTGCTCGCGTCGGCGTACTTTTCTGCCGCGCCTTGTATCGCGCCCGCGATCTTCTCGCCCGCGCCCGCCGCCTTTGCGCCCTTGGCGATCTCTGCCGTCTTGCCCAGAGCGGCCAGCGCCTCGGGAGTCAACAGCTCGCCGATGTTTTCGCCGAACCCTCCCAGCTGCTCAAGCAGCCCATCCTCGTGCGCGTTGTCGTTGATAAACCTCGCCGCGTTCTGCATATGGTCGGCCAGCGGGTTCGGTTGCGGGTTCTGCGCGGCATTCGGATCAACATCTCCATTCTCTTCGCCGCGCGCCACTGCGCCGCCGTGCTGCATCTCGCGATCGGCTTTGCCCAGGATGTTCAGGATTCCCGCCACCGTCTGCGCCGCGCCCTTGGCCTCGCCCATCTCCACCGGCCCGTGCAACGCGCCATAGGCCGAGGCTGCCGTATTCAGCAGCCCGCCAGCGCTCCAGCGCGCATCCTTCTCGTAGCGCGTCTCTTCCGGGCTCAGCGTCAGCGGCTTTCCGCCCACGCTCACCTGGCTGCGCGGAAAGTCGTACCCCTTGGCCTTCGCGCCCTCCACCTTGCTGTAAGGCACGCCCACCATGCCGCCCGGCCCCTGCATCTGGTAGGTGCCCTCGCCGTTCGGGTTCGCCGTCAGGTCGCTGTCCGGCTGCGGCGCAGCTGCGGCCGGCTGCGCCGCCGATCCCACCGGAACAAACCCCGGCGGGGGCGGCGGCGGCGCGGAAGACATCGGAACAAACCCCGGCGGAGGCGGCGGCGCGGCTTGCGTTGTGGCGGCGTCCACTACTGCACCGCCTGTCCGGTCTTTACGTCAACCCACTGCCCATTGCGTGGCACGATCTGCTGCTGCGTCTTCGGGTTCACCAGCGGCACCTCACCGGGCTGCAGCTGCACAGGTTGCGGCCCACCCTTCGGCTGCATCTCCTGCACCAACCTCGCGCGGTACGCCGGGTCCAGTTTCGCGCGCGCCTCCTTGGCATTGTCGTCGACATTGGGCATCGGCTTGATGTACTGCGCGCTCGGCGCGGCATTCTTCCAGCTCTGCTCGTAGCTGTCGAACTTCTGCCCCATGGATTGCGCCTGCGTCTGGATCGCCGCATGGCGCGCGCCCGGCATCTGCGCGCCAAGAGTGGCCTTCAACGATGCGATCGCCGGAATTGTGCTGTCGCCGTAGAAGGTGGCCAGCTCCGGGGCCAGCGTATCCAGCTTGTTGTGGTAGGCGTTATAGGCTGGCGTTCCCGGAATATGGCTCGCCGGCGTGTTCAGCGCGTCGAGTTCCGCAAGATGCTTCATCGCCGTGCCGCCGGAGTTGAGCGCCGCTCCCGTCGATCCTTTTTTCGTGCTGGTGAACTCCTTTACCGCATTCACATAGCCGCCAACCTTCGACGTGTCGAAGTCGGGATACTTGGCCGTCACCGCGTTGATCAGCTCAGGGTTTTTTGCCAGCAGATACCCCAGCCTGTCTACCGCAACTTGGCCGGTGCCAATGTCGTCGATCAGCTTTTGATTGGCCGCTGTTCCGGGGTTCGTGGCGTTTGCTTTGGCCGCTTCGGCATTGTTTTTCGCAATCTCGCTTGGGGCAACGGCGGCGCGTGCGCCAGCAGCCGCGGCCTCGGCGTTGTTTCGGCGAATCTCGCTTGGGGCTTTTTCGGACTCTGATCGCGCCTTGTCGGTATCCGCCTGCTCTTTGTCAATGTCCGCCTGTTTCTTGCGAAACTCCATCTCGGCATTCGCCGCCGTCGAGTCGTACACGTACTTCTGCCCGCGCGTCATCGGCGCGGAAGACCGGTTCACCACCTGCTTGCCCGTCGTCGGGTCGAAGGTGTTGAACGGCGTTCCTGGCGGCAGCATCTCCTTGTTGAAGTCGGGCGAAACCTTGTACACATCCACGCCCGTCGGGTTGCCGTTCTCGTCGAACGTCGGCACCGTCTTGATCGTGCTGTCCTGCACCAGCGACTTCGGCGCATCGGGATCGTTCTTCAGCACGTCGCCCAGGTCTCCGTGGTCGCCCATGTGCCCAATCATCACCGCGCCGCTCTTCTCCATGTAGTCGGCCTGGTCCTCGGCGAACTTCACCGCCTCCTGGCTGGCCTGTACTTGGTCGTGCTTCAGCGTCCATGCCAACTGCGCGTTGCGCATGGTCACCATTTGCATGTTGGCCTTTTCCAGGTTCGCCTGTTGCGCCTCTTCGCTCAGCTTCTGCGGTGCCTGCGCCCGCTGGTTGCCGATCTCGACACCCTTACTGATGCCAGCTGCGGCTGCTCCACCCGCGTTGTTGCCGCGTCCCGCCGCCATGCCCGCTCCTGCCCCTTCTAGCGCCTCGTCGGCAAGTCGAACCCATTGCGCCGCATGTCCAATCGGGGCTTGGTTTACATACTTGTTTCCGTCGGAACCCGTTGCAATCTCCGGCTTCGTCGTCCCTGTCAAAGCATCCATCACGCTGTCGATCACGCCCAAGATGCCGTCGCGCTTCTGCGGCGTAATCGTCACCGGAACCTGCACCGCCGGCTGGCTGTACTGCGGTTCGGGCTGCTTGGCAACGCCGGGCAGCGCGGAGCTGTCGCTCGGCGTCGTTTGCATCGGCTGCCGCGCCGCTGGCTGCGCTGGCTGCGCGTCCGCCCAGCTCGGCGGCGCTACCGGCCCTTGGTTGTCCGTCGACACATCTGGTGCTGCCGTCGCGCTGTCCATCGTTCACCTACTAATCCAGCTCCGCCTTGGTTGCCGCCGCGCCGATCGCTCCCGCCGCGCCGATCGCCGAGTTGATCCAGCTGTTGTCCTCGCTGGCTATCTGCGCCGCCGTGCTGCTCGCCGCGCTTCCCGCGCTGGTCTCGTTGCTCTCGTATCCCAGCGGGTTCTCGCCCGCCGCAATCGACTCCAGGCCGCCGGCCGCGGACAGCCATTCGTTATACCCCTGCTGGTAGTCGGCCTGGTCGATCTGCGTCTCCTGCCCGCTCTCTTCCTGGGCCGCGGAGGTCGCGATCTCCGCCTTCGTCTGTTCCTGCGCTCCGGTCGGCAGCGGGTTGTTGCCGCCGCCCTCGGCGGCCTCGCTCTCGCCCACCGCCTTGGCCGCCTGGCTGTAGTTCTCGGCCGTGCCCTCCACCGCCTGCGCGTCCAGCTGGCTCTTCTCCGCGCCCGAAAATCCCTCCTGGTTCGGCCCCTTCTGGAAGATCGACTGGAACATTCCCACCATCGGCCCGTAGATAGACTGCTGATTGGCATACTGCTGCGCGGTCAACTGCTGCGCCTGCTGGTAGGCCTGTATCTGCTCGTTCTGTAGGGTTACCTGCTGGCTTGTGGGTCCAGTCATTGTTCACCGCACCGTTGAATATCGTTTCCGCGCTTACGCTGCCTTGATTACCAAGGCTTCATACCTGCCAAAGCCCGCTGCGGAGCCATACCTGTCAAGCCTAAACCCCAGCCGCCGCATGGCGAATAAGGCGGTCCGCTCGTCCCTTGTCTGGAAATATACGGTATCCACCCCCGCGGCCGCCAGCAGCCCCTGCAGCCAGCCCCAGCCGTAGATCATTCCCTCCATCGTCCGCAGCTTTACCATGCGGTCGGCTGCGCGGTTGAATTGCAGATGCAGCTCCACCTGAGTGTCCCACTCCCAGCGTATGCGCTTGCCCTGGCTGTCGCCGTAGCTATGCACGCCCCGCACCATCTTGATGAAGAAGACCGGCCCTTCGTCGTCTTCGAGCACATAGCTGTTCGCCACCAGCGTCTGTTCCACCCAGAAGTTTTCAAACTGCAACTCGTAGGAATGCTCCGGGTCGGCGGCGTTCCACGCCCGCGCCACCGGCAGGTCGGCCATCGTCGCCGGCCGGAACCGGTAACTGGCAAATTCAAAGGTCGGCAGCGTCTTCAAAAGTTCTCCTTTGGCAGCGGGTCGCCGTACACCAGCGGGGTCACCTCAAGCATATCCAGTTGCCGTTGCTGCATCCGGTTGGCCGTTCTTTGCCCGTCGAGGCTTTCCGCCAGCAGCTCATTGCGCCGCACCATCAAATCGCGAATGGCCTCCATTGCGGACGCCACGCGCTCCAAAGCCCGCAACATCTGATCCGTCTCCATGCTGTCCATCTCTACCACTCCTCCGGCTGTATCGCCATCTCGAACCGCGCCAGCAGCAGCACCAGTTTCCTCGCCTCCGGCATGGCCCGCAACTTCCTTATCGCCCGTCTTTCGATTCGCATTACTTCGGCCTGGCTCACTCCGAGTTCTTTGGCCACTTCGGCCTGCGTCATGCCCATGCGCGGCTCCCATGCAGCCGCGTCGAGCTCAACTTCGCATCTGCGCCTTCGCTTCACCAGGGCCATGGGGAAACAATCATCTCGTCCACGGAAAATAGATCATCAGAAACACGGCGCCCACAACCGCCACAAACGCGGCAAACTCGATCGCGCATTGCATCGCGTAACGCATCGTTTCTCACCTCCGTTCTACGCCGCTTCCGTCTTTCGTTCCAGCGCCGTGTCCAGCGCTTCAAGCGCCTGAATCGCCGAGTGCGTCCGTTGCACCCTGTCGCTCAGCAGCTCCAGTCTTGCCTGGCTGCTGTCGCGCTGTTCGCGCGCGTCCTCGGCCTGCCGCTTCAGCGAATCCAGCTCCGCGCGCAGAAATACCAACGCCTCTCTGGTTCCCAGCGTCTTCGCCGGTTCCGGCCGCGCCGTCACCTTGCGCGGCCCGCTCTGTTTTCTCACCCCGCCGCCCTTATGCCCGTACAGGTTGCGAATTCCCCTGTCGACCAGCTTCTGGGGAAGCAGGTTTTCGCAGCCGCACGCGCAGGTTTCTTCTGAAAAGTAGTCGCTCATGCTATTTGCTTCACCTCGCAGGTCAGCTTTCCCCGGCATATCGCGCAGATTCCGATCGGGCTCAGGTCGCCCGGAGGACGCATGTACTTCGCCGAGCTTCCATCCAGCACCGCCGCAATCTCCTTCGCCTTGGCCAGTTCTTTCCTCATGCCATCGATCACGCAGCCCCAGCGCAGAATCTTCGCGTGGTCCTTGTCCTTCTCGCACCGCACCGTAATTTGCACGCCTGGCATCGCTGGCTCCTTAATGGATTTTGTTTCGCGACTTTGGCCTGCGCTGGCAGGCCAGCCGAACCCTGTCTTTTATGCGGGCGGGATTAAGCCCGTAGCACACAAGATCTTCGGTCTGCTCATTTGGCTACCTCCTCTTGTGGTTCATCGTTTATGCCCGCATAAATGCCCCAGTCCAGCAACTCATCGCCATACGCCTGGCTTCCGTAATCGAACCTCACCAGAATGCAGTCGCCCAGCAACTCCATTCCGTTCTGCATCAACTCGTAACGGTCGCTGTACACGCTCACGCTGCGCGATGCTTCGGCCGGGTCGTTCGATTTCTGCGGCAATCCCAGCACCGTGTACGGCCTTGCGGCCGACGCCGCAATCTCGTTCATCAGCACGCTTACCGTCGGCCGCGCGCCCACTGCGGCGGACTTGGCGGAGATGTGCTGCACCTCCGCCCACTGTCCCGTGCTGCATAGCAGAATCACGCCCTTGGTGTCGTAGGCGTCGTAATCGAAAGCCATGTTTTCGGCCCAGTCCGTCCACACCGTTCCCGTCTGGTCGCGCGCCAGTATCGTCCCGGAGCTTACCGGTCCCATCAGCAGTTGGTACTTTCCGGTCGAGGTCTCCACCGCCTGCACCGCAGTCGCGCCTCCAGCCACTACCGCTCTCGGGCTCCATACCAGGCCGCTCTCCGGCTGGTTCACAAACGACATCCGGAACCATCCCCAACGTCCGTCCGAAACATACATCGCCGTGTCGGCCGAGCTTGAAACGCACCAGGTCAGGCCTGCCGTGGCGGGATTGTAGAGCGCTCCCGGCGGGTTTCCTCCGGTCGTCACATTCACAAACTGGTCGCCTATCGGGAATCCCACCTCGTTGTATCCCGTCTGCGGATTGAACGGGTATTCGATGGCCAGATTCGATACCTTGCCGTTCGACTCCATCAGCCACACGCTGTTGTTGTACACGTCGATCGCGTTGTACCCGCTCACGCTCACCGTCGAAAAATAGACGGTTGCATAGAACGGATTGGTGCTCGTCCCCGTGCCCAGAATGATCCAGGTGCCGTCGGTCGTCATCACCAGCAGGCCGCCGTTCTGCACCGTGACGGGGATCAGCTTGATCGGCTGGCAGGGAAAGGGAATCACATTCGCCGGCGGCCACGCGGTAAACCCGCTTCCCGTCACCGTGTCCGGCCCTCCGGAGTACACCACCGTGTTGTCGACGATCGCCCAGGCGCGTTCCAGATGAAACGCGGGCGCCGTCATCCCCGCCTGCGGCGGATTGCCCGCGTCGGCCACCGGCAGCGGCACCAGGGCATCGAGCGCTCCGCCGCCGTTCGTGCTGGTGTCCGGCACGCCCAGCTCGCCATAGCTGAACGCCGTCAGCAGCACCGGCGGAAATCCCACCGTCACGGCATCGACCGGAATCTGGTCCTCGAGCACGATCGTCGGTTCGCCCTGCGCCGTGCGCCCTATCCAGATCTGGTCGATCTGCGTATCGCCTCCGGCCGGGTTGGCCGGCGCGGTCAGCGTCAGGTAGGGCAACCCGGCGGACTCCGGCAGTCCCAGAATGCCGCCCTGAACGTAGGTCGCAGGGGAGGCCTCGCTTACGCTGCCATCCACGCCGTGGTAGCTAAAGGCATATTGGATCGTCTCGTAGCTTATTGGAACGCCCGGCCCCCAGCACTGCCACGTGTACGCGCCATCGCTGGTTGTCGCGCCCAACGTCGTCGCCCAGGTCGGTTGCGTGGATCCCGTGTTTCCGCTGAGCCCCCCTGTCAGGATCTGGATGTTCTGGTTGGAGTCCAGAATCACCGGAAAATCGATCGCGTTGGCGGACGCCATCCAGGCCTGCTCGGGTCCCCAGTTTGTCCAAATTACCGAGCCGTCCACCGTCGTCGGCCTGTTTCCCGCCGCCGTCAGCGAATAAGGCGCGAAGTTCGGGTACGACCGGCCCGTTGTGTAGGTTCCCGGCGCGCCGGTCGCGGACGCAATCTGGATATTGCCGTTCTGGTCGAGGATCGCGAAATACGATCCCAGCACCGTCTGCGGCTGCCAGAAGCGCGTTCCGTTCAATGCCGTTATGGTCGGCGCGTTGGTCGGCGCGGCAATCTGCCAGTCTTGCACCGCCGTTCCATAGCTCTTCCACTGCTGCCCGCCGTCCTGGGTCACGTTGAACTCGGTGGCCGTAAAGCTCGGCAGCGTCGTTCCCGTCGTCCCGCTTCCCGTGCTCGCCGTGCCCGCGTCCGCCGTCTGCGCATAGTTGGCGTGGCTCACGCCAGCGATCTCGAAGACGCCCAGCGTCGACGACGTGATCGCGACCACCGTCTTGGTCAGCCCGTTCAGGAAGGTCGCGCCCGTCAGCCCGCTGAAGGTCACATTCGCGCCCAGCAGGTTCGCGAAGTTTTCGGGCACGTTGGCCGGGGTTATGTAGATCACGATGCGTGTTCCCGCGCCGCTTCCAATGCAGGCCGTGGCCGCGATGGGCAGGCTCATTCCGCCCAGCGCCATATACACCGTTCCCGCGCCCGCGCCGTTGTTGATCAGCGTTCCCGGCTGCACGCTTGTGCTCGCCTGCCACGGCCCCGGATACAGCCACTTCTGGTTCTGCTGCCCCGCGGTAAAAAACATCGTCGTGTTGATGCCCAGAAACCGCGCCGGCCCGCTTGCCGCCTTGGTAAACAGCGTCGTCGGCGCGGCATTCGTCCCCAGCGATCCCGTAATGTCGAGGATCGTTCCGGCCTGGTCGTAGAGGGTGCGGATTACCTCCACGCCCGCTTGGATCGACTTGTACGCATAAAAACTCAGCCCTGGCGAAAAGCTGCTATATCCGGTGGCGTAGCTGTTGCCCGGCCTCCGCCGCACGCTCATGCGCTGGGTAATCTCGCGGTTCAGCCCGTCGATCATGGAATCGAACCGGCTGCCCGAATAAAACTTGCTCACCAGATACTCGACCGCCGCGTCGCGGTAGGGCACCCGCTGCGTCCACAGCCCGGTATACTGCCGCGCCCCCATGGTCAGCGCGCCATATTTGGTCGGGTTGCGTACCGCCCCAGTCGCCTCAATGGGTCCCGGCATCAGTATTCTGCCTCAACTTGGATTTCGTCGAATTGTTCCAGTGCATCGATCAGGCTCTGCACAGCAGCACCGTTGCCGTTTTCTCCCTGCGCGGCAAGAATGCCTTTCAACATCGGCACATCGCGTTGATCCAGCTTTGGAAATCTCGAACCAAACGCCCTTTCGAAGATCTCGATCAAAAGACTGGGAGATGAACTCGAAATAGAATGCTTCTTCCTTTTAACCGGCTCCCAGCAAAGATGAAGTCCCATCGCTTTACTCCTTACGCCACAACCGGAACCGGTGCTACAGCCATCAATTCCAGCAATTTATCGGCTTGCGCGAGACGCGCCGCTAGGCGCGTCTCGATATATTTTCTGTCGGCGTCGGCGGCGGCGGCGGCGGCGGCGGCGGCGGCGGCGGCGGCGTCGGCGGCGTCGGCGGCGGCGGCGGCGGCGGCGTCGGCGGCGGCGTCGGCGGCGGCGTCGTAGGCGGCGGCGGCGGCGGCGGCGGCGGCGGCGTCGGCGTAGGCGGCGGCGGCGACGTAGGCGGCGGCGACGGCTTGTTTCGCTCCAACCTCAACCCCCGCTATCTCGGCTCGATACAAATCAGCCACGGCAATTATTGCAGTCTTGCTTTTTTCGTTCTTCGCAAAATTCATTACGCCCCACTTGGGATCGGCCATCAACCATACCGCAAACTGGGGCCAAACTAGGCTTAAATCCGCTCCTGCGGTTGCGGCCGACAGGAATTCCTCTGGCCAAGCCTGCGCCCGGTCGCTCGGCAACCCCTCGAATATCCCATCTTCAAGCCTCGCCAAAACTCTGGGAATTCCAAGTTCGCTCTCGTAAGCCGCGTGGTTTGAGGAATGCAGCGTGCATCCCACCGCGCATCCGCGAAACCCTCCGTCCCTGTCTCGTTGCCAGTATCCAAACGATTGCCGCAATTGATTCATCTTCCGGTGCTCTCGCACCCGGTTCAGATAGAAATCCTTCACTTCCTGTTTACCGTGAAAAGCCACCATGTGCCGTCACCTCGCGTGAAAACAAATATAGGGGCTATTACAGCCCTACGTCAAGCGATATTCCGATAGATTTCTCGAAATAGTTCTCACAGCGTCCGCGCCTGCGCCGCGCCCTGTCCCATCGTCTGACTTCTCAGGCTCGTCCGTCCGTCGCGCAGCATCTGCTCCATGAAGATGCTTCTCGCCTGCGCGTCCAGCCCGTCCTGGGTATACAGCAGGCCGCCCACGAACTCGCGCTCCCAGATTTGGAAGCGCGCGTCGTTCACGATCAGCGCCGCCTCGGCCAGCATCCCTTTCAGAAACAGGTACGCAAACTCGTCCGGCACCGGACCGAAGGTGCGCGCGTAGCTGTCCAGCAGCGGCGCCTTCTGCTGCCCGTCGAACCACGCCGTGTAGGCCTGGTCCGGCACCGCGTTCAGGCGAAAGGTCACATTGCCCTGGTTGTCGTCGTACTGCGGGCTCACCGTCGTCGGCCGCCGCACCGCCGTCGTCTTCGCCAGGCTCACCGCTCCGCTCAGCTCCACGATGTTGCCGTTCGCGTCGGTCAGCCATTGCGTCTCGATCCGGCCCAGGTTGGGCAGCGCAATCTGGTAGTCCGTCCCGCCCGCCTCGGCTACGGGAAAGCTGAAGTTGAACCGGTTGAACCTCCACGCCATCGGCGGCCCCAGCATCCTGCCAAGCACAATGTTGCCCATGCTCAACCCCGGCTCCAGGTTGTTCACGCTCAGCGGCCGGTTCTTGATCAGCGTCTGGCAGTACGTCAGCGCATTCTGGATCGTCAGGGTACTAGGCACTCCGTGCTGTCCTCGGCGGCTGTGCCGCGTAAATTTGCACCGTTGAATTGCTTTTTAATACGGGTCGCACGCTGTCCTGGGCCGTCCGAATCCCCAGCGCTGCTGTACCACCGGCTGCGCCGGAACCACTCCAAACAGGTTCAGCTCGCGGTCGCCCTGCTTCATCGCCTCGGCCAGCGCCGCCAGCGCGGCGATCTTGTCGTTCTGGCCTTCCTTCTTCTTCTCCGGGTCCTTGTCGCTCATGTTGCAGGCGGCCTTCAGCAGCCTGCGAAAGTGCCGCGCGTAGCTGTTCGGCACCGGATTGATCATCTGCGTCTGCGCCGTAAACAGCGGCGGATCCAGCTGGTAGATCGGGGTTATCTGGTACACCGGCCCCGCGCCCGACCCCAGCGAATCCAGCCGGAATCCCTGGCTGGTCGGCGAAACCACTGTCCAGGTCACCGTTCCGTCCGTCACCGTCGTGCCCTCGGACGCCCCCTCGGCCGCCGCCGGTGCCGTCGTTCCCGTCGTGCCAAAGCCGGTCACGATCAGAATGTTGCCGTTGGCGTCCAGAAAATTCATGATCGGGTTCTGCCCCGCCGGCGCGTTTACCCCCAGCAGCGGGTAATAGGTCACGCCCGCGCCTGGCCACGTCCCCAGCGTCAGGTCGCTGTTGTACATCCAGCAAATCTGCGTCGCGATCCACGTTGAGCCCAGCCACCCCGCGCGGTTCAGCTGCCGCCTCCAGGTCAGCTGCCATACCGGCTTCGGCACCGTCTGGTTGTTGATGTCGACCAAATCGCAGCGCTCTCCCCAGCCGATCGGGCCGCCCGGTTGCGCCAGTTGCGGATAGTCCTGTTGGAAGGCATTCGTGTAGAAAGCGGTTCCCACCTGCGAGTTCCACTTATGGTTGAACCGCTCGCACACTAGGTCCGCCATCGCGTCGTTCGCCAGCGTCAGCGCCAGGTTGTCGCCGTAGCCGCTCGCCGCCTGTCTCGGGTCGAAGACGCCCTGCGCCGCAATCACGTCGTAGCAGTTCTGCAGCGATATAGTCGAGTTGCCCATGCTACAACTCCTCCACCAGCGCCACCACGAAACCCTGCCACTTCTGGCAGGCGATCCGCACCGCCTCGCCGCGATGCGCGCACCGCGCGAACTCCAGCCGGAACTCCCACCGCCGCGTGGCGTGCTGCATCTCCACCGCGAACGTCTTCCGCCGCACAACGAGGCTCTGCATCTCATTGTGCCCGGCGGCGAACGTGCCCGGCCTAGGTAGCGGAAGGGATGCGGATGCCATGGGTCTCCAGAACCGCTTCCAGCACGTCCAGCTTGGCCTTCGCCTCGGATTCAAGCGTTGTGCCGTTGGTCTCTATGCCCTGCCAGATCGTCTCCAGCTTGGAGATCCGGTCTGCAAGCGCGGGCAGCCCCGTCTCCTCCACACTCTTGATGCGACCATCGAGCGCGGGCAGTTCCGTTGCGGCGGTTGTCTCCAGGTTGGTCAAGCGGTCTTCGATTGTCTCTGCCATGTTCGCTTCATCTCCTCTAAATCAAATTGGGGCGCGGCTCCGATGGCTGCATTGCCTACCGTTTTATCTCGGTGCCGTTTAGCAATCCGGCGAGAGACCTGTCAGTTCCGCCCCAAACTTACGCCGCCTGTTGAATGTACGCGCTCCGGAGTTGCGCGCTGGTCAGCACGGAGCTCGCCGCAATGGTCAGCGTCAGCGTCTCGGCAATCGCGAGGTTCACCGCGCTCGAAACCGCCGAGTTTGTGTCCGGATAGTAGCTCAGCGCTCCGGCCGGCGTGTTGGCGGTCAGGTTTATGTCCACCTCGCCATGCGTCTCGATGGTGCCCGCCGTGCCCGCGCTCGCAACCGTCAGCACAAACTCAAACTGGAACGGCATGTTCGTGCTGGCCGTGGTGCTCAGCGCTCCCGTCGTGATCGTCGCCAGCGTCACCCCGCCCAGCGACAGCGTGAAGGTCAACACCGGTGCCGTCGTTCCCGGCGAGGTGTAGATTCCATAGCCGTCGACCACGATCGTTTTGCCCACCGCGTTCAGCGCTCCCGCGTTGAAGGCGTAGCTCAGCAGCGTCTGCGCGGTGGTGATGGAGGTCAGCGCGGTCTGCGCCAGCAATGTCTCCAGCGTGCTCTGGCACAGCGAAGGTTGGTTGCCTTTTCCAAAGGTATACAGGTTGTTGTTCTGCGCGTCGAGAATCAGCCCTTCATCCCCGAAGGCATCTCCCGCGTTCGGCACACCGTATTTGACTGTATCCGCGCCCATCGTTTCTCACCCTGCCCTTCAACACTTTTCAACAACTTCATTTATGCGTGAAATACCGGCGCGGTTTGCTGGTCCCACGCCCTCCGCGGATAGATCGGGTTGCCCGTCCGCGCGTTGCGGAAGGTCACCTCGGTTCCCGTGTCCAGCTCGACCGCATCTCCGCCCACCTCGATCGACTCCACCACCGCCAGCAATTCGCGGAAGCGTGCCGTATCCGCCTCGAACTTGGCGATGCGGGCCTGCATCTGCGCCTCCGTCTCTCCCTCGCGCCGCGCCGTCAGCCGGTCGTCGGGGTGCGGGCTGAACACCTTCATCCGGCAGATCGGGCAGTGGATCACCATGCTAAAGCCGTCCGGCAGCTTGATCAGCCGCAACGCGGACTCCTTCGTCCCCTTGAGCGGCCGTCTGCAGGGCGCTCCCTGCTTGTGCAGGCACTGCTCCTGCGTGGTGCGAAGGTTTTGCGTCTCGGTCTCGAGCTGGAACTGGGTCTGCCGCTTGTTGCGCTCGCGCTCGCGCTCCGCGGCCTCAAACTCTTCCAGGTTGCGCTTGGTCAGCTCCAGGCGCAGCTTGGCTTCGGCCAGCTGGGTGCGTTTCAGCTCTAGGTCCAGATCTTCGGCTTGCTCTTCTTGCAGTGCGGCCTTTGCCATATCGGCGTCCCTCAACAATCTGCCGGGCTTCCACCGGCTTCCACTTCGTTTTTACGTGCGCGTCTCCAGCCGGTTAGGTCGTCTGAGGAACGGCTACCGCAATCCTCGCGCGGCTGGTCGTCGGGTCGGGCGTCAGTCCCACGCCGATGATGGCGTTGTATCCCGTCCCGGCCTTGATGTAGTTGTTCGGGTCGTAGGCGGAGCGCGCAAAGTCGCTCATCCACAGGTTCAGGTTCTGCCAGCGCTCCACAACCTTCGTGTGCTTGGCGGATTCCATGTCGAGGAAGATCATGGCATCCTTGCCGGCGCAGTAGGTGCTGATGCCCGTCGTCCCGCCGCCCTGCCAGTTGGCGTAGGTGGTCTGGTTCGTGCTGGTCCGCCACGTCGCCCCCGCCAGGTCGAACATGGTGTCGCCGCCCTTGTCGTTTTCGCGGATGTCCGAGAGCGCCTTCAGCCCCATCTGCCCGGCCTCGGTGTGTTTCCAGATGTCGACGATGGAGTTGTTGCTGTTGTCCAGGAACAGGTCGCCCTTGAACGCCGGGTGGATCGACCCCTGAAAACGCCCGTTGTCCATCGGCGGCACCTGCGCAATCTGCAGGCTGAAGGGCATCTGCTCGATGATCTTCTTGGTGAAGGCGTAGGGCGTGGTCAGCGAATCCTGGTTCGCCGTGCGGCTGTCGAACGTCCGCAGATAGTCGAACAGCAGCATCACGATGTCGTCCATCGTGAAGCCCAGCTGGTAGGCCAGCACCCGGCGGAACTCCACCATGTCCGGCGTCACGCTGGTCAGGTCCGCGTAGTCGGAGATGTTCAGGTAGTTGCCGTACTGCACCATCTTAATGTCTTTGAAGTTGGTCGTCACAATCTCGGGCTGGCCGATCGTGCCTTCCGTCACCGGCACCGTGTCCGGCCCCAGCGTCTGCGCCATGTAGCCGCGCTGGCTGATGCCGCTTTTGGCCGGCTGCGTCCGCCGCGTGCACAGCATCACCTTGTTCAGCGCCGTGTACAGGAAGTCGTAGAACTTCGTGTTGTAGTACACGCTCAGCCCGCTTCCGGGGATGTTCGAGCTGTTCATCGCCGCCGGACTCGGCCCGTCGCCGAAGACCGGCATCTGCGCCGCCGCCGCCGCCCCCAGCATCAGAAGGCTTGCGCCCACGAATACCTTGCTGCCGATCACGGCCACCAGCCGCACCGCGAACACCATCGCGTCCACCAACGGGTCGCGCCCGTAAACCTTGCTCTTCACTCGCTTCGTCGCCATCGCCCTGTCTCTCCCCTCTACGCCGTCCGCAGCCTGGGCTCGTAGGCGGCCACCGCCGCCTCAAAGTCCGGGTCGCCGATCAGCCCCACCATCTTGTCCGCGTCGCTTACGATCTTGCGGTACTGGTCTAGCGTGTACTTCAAAGCCCTTGTGGGTGGCGTTGCCGGGGCGCGAAAGCTGGTGCTTCGCACTCCCGTGGCAAACGGCCGCTTCTGTGGCCTCTCCGTGTGCTGAACCTGAGTTTCCGCAGGAAGCGCCGTAGGGGGTTCGGGGGTTTGGGTTTCGGCAAGGACGATCAGTCCTTCCGCCATGCACTGTTCTAAACTCGCGTCCAGCATCTCGCGCGTCACCAGCGCGGGCTTGTTGCCCGCCATGCGGATCGCGCGCTCGCCGATGTGCTTGCGGTTGCTCGGGTGCACCGCCATCTCGTCGTGCTCGCGCTCCCACTCAAGATACAGCACGGCATACTGCTTCTTCGCCATCTCCAGCAGGTCCAGGCCGGTCTCGTGCTGCACCAGCCGGGCGGCCGCCTGTCCGGCCCGCGCCGGGTTCTGCAGGTCCGCCGTCGCCTGCATCACGTCGTCGGCTGAAAGGCTCCGCGGTTGCGCAACCGCACGCGGATTTGGCTGGGCCGGTTGCGCTCCGGCTTCGTGGCCCGTGGCGGGTGCCCGGCGCGCGAGGGTCGCCTGGGCGTGTCCAAGGGTGCGGGCCATCTTCTCCGCTACCTCGGCCTCGGTCCGCCCATACGTCCAGATAGGGTTTTCGCCGTTCTCGGGGTCGGTCACGCAGGCAAAGGTTCCCGGCTCTATCGGGTTGCCGTTCGGCCGCGTTGTCGTCCAGTAGACGTTCACTTTATCTCCAGTTGCGCGATCTCCGCGTCAACCTGCCCCTTTAGCTCCGCGACCGCCCGCTCAATCATCGCGACATACGCCCAGGCTTCGGCGATCTCGCGCTGCCGGCCAAGCGGATCGGCCACGCTCATAGTAATAGCATTCTTTTTGTGGATTTGCATAGCCCTTTCCAGCAGCCATGTCAACACCGGCCAGCCTTCGCTCTCCCTCAGCTCCGCCAGTCGCACCCGCTCCGCCCGGCTCAGCGTCCGCTCGTAGTTGCGCGGCCCGTCGCCCGCCACCGGCCTCGGCGCGGCTTCGGGCTTCGCCGGCTGCGGTTCCTCAATCGGTTCGCCCCGCATGTACCGCAGGTGCCGTTCGTGCGGTGTTAGATCAGCCATAAATTGCGTACCAGATCGCGTTCTGCCATGCGATGAACGCAGTCGCTCCATACTTGTTTTCGCAAATCCATAATCCGTCTAGCCTATTGCGATACACGCGCGTCTTCACGCTTTATCCTCCTCCGGCAGCGTCACCGTTTTCGTCTCCACCGTCACCGTCTGCTCAATGCCCAGCGCCGCCTGCACCTTGGGGTCATGCAGGATCGCCGCAATTCCCATCAGCGCCGTCAGAGCTCCAGCCACGTTCGGGTGGCTCGCCGTTAGCCGGTACACGAAGCCGCTCACCGCCGGGATCTGCATCAGCGTGCCAAACACCAGAAGCAACGCCACTACGGACTTTGTGCTCAACCGGAAATTCTTCAGCAGCAGCATCTTACTCCCCCAATCCCGGCACTCCGCTTTGCAGCTCGCCCATGTCCGTGTTCCGCTCCAGCCGCGCCTCGGCCAGCTCCAGCGGCACGTCGCCGCTTATGTGGTCCAGCGCCTTGTCCACCAGCGTCTTTTGGATGTCCTGCGCTCCCTTGGCCTGCACCTCCTGCAGCTTGTTCGCGCCCTTCAGTTTTTCGAGCGTCGCCGCCGCCTGCACCCGCATCGCGTTCGGGTTCGCCTGCTGCACCTGTTGCTGCTCCTCGGGCGTCAGCGGAACGATGATGTCCTGCCGCCCCTGCAGTTCGCTCATCTGCATAAACAGGTCTTCGATCGCCTTGAAGTTGATCGTCCAACCCTTCTGGTGCATGTACTCCATCAGCTGCGGCTGCTGCACAATCTGCAGCAGGAAGGGGATCAGCTGCGCGATCGCCGCCTTCGCCGCCAGCTTCTGTCCGGCCAGCACCTTCACCTCAAACTCAAAATCGAGGAACTCCTCCATGTCGATCTGGTCCACGATCGCCGCGGCGAACTTCGCGCTCAGGATCTCGCGAATCTCCGCGATCGGCATCCGCTCGCGCACCATCTTCGCCTTGAACTCCGTCCAGCGCACGATGATGCCCTCCAGGTGGCTCAGCGGGTCGCTGATCGTCTCGTCCGCCTTCGAGCCCAGCCGGTTCACTCCGGCCGCCGTCCGCCCGATGCCCTGCGTCCCGGTGTTGTTGCCCTGCATCACGGAGTTGTTCGCGCCTACTAGGTCCTCGCCGCCCTGCTTGCCCAGCTCGTAGATCTTCCACGCCTCGGCCGGGATCGTCGGCGGCTGCATCCACATCATCTCCTTGCGGATGTCGCCGCTCGGCGCGTTGATCCCCCAAAGCGTTCCCAGCCCCATCACCACCTGCTGCGTCGGCGCGTTGCCGCTCGCCGAGTTGTAGATGATCGGCGCGTTCAGCGGGAAGCCGATCATCTCCAGCACTTTGTTCAGCACACCCTGGTCCATCCGCTGGTCGGGCGCGTTCAGCCGCCCTACGCCCATCCCATACAGGCAATAGGGGATGTTCCACCAGTTGGCCGTATACCCCAGCGCGTGGTCGCCCAGCTCGTGCGGCTCGTTGCGGATGATCTTCTTCCGCCCCGCGTACTCGATCAGCTCCATCACGCTCTCGGCCGTCCAGTAGACATACCGGCTCAGCAGATGGCTGAAGGGATTTTTGCTCGTCTGCACGTTCTCGGCCACCGCGTGCATCACCAGGCTGCGATCGTCGGTCATCTGGTCGGCGGTTTGGTTCGCTCCCTGCGCATCGCCCACCGGCTGGTCGAGGAAGAACCGCTTCAGGTCTTCATGGTCGGGGATGTCCTTGTAGCAATCCAGCCGCCGCATCGCCTGCAGGTCGTCGAACGTCACCGGGTCGTAGTCGATTCTGTACCCCGCGCTCAGGTCGGGCCGGTTCGGCGTGCTGCACTTCGGGTCCCACAGCGTCGTCCCCAGCCGGCGAAACTCAAAGTAAGGCCAACTCTCGGTCACCTCTTCCTCGACCATCTTGAAGTCGTCGGACTCCTGGGTGTTTACCACCTTCGGCGCGCCCAGCGGCAGCGCGATCGGCACCGGCTGCTTCACCCGCCGCCGCCGGCGCTTCACCGTCGTTCGCTCCTGCCACCCAGGGACGCCGATCCCCGTGCCCTGCAGCGTCTGGCTTTCGATCAGCAGACCGAAGTTGTACTCGAAGTCCGCCCGGTCGTCGAGGATCGCGAAGATCTCCGTCCAGGCGTCGATGTACGTCTGCGCGTTCGGGCTCCCGGCCAGCCTGCCCCGCGGCTTAAGCAGAAACGGGTTGTCCTCGGCGAAGATGCCGCGCCGCACCTGGTTCGACATCGTGTTCGAGTTCTTCGCGATGTTGAACCGGCTTATCCGCGCCGTCTGGTTCGTCGTCCGCCAGTCGTAGTCGAACGTCGGCGACTGGTAGAGCTCGTCGATGTACTGCCACTCCGCCATCCACAGCTTGCTGTCGAGGTACGAGATTGCCCGCTGATAGTCTTCCCAGACGATCGTCGCCGCCGCGTCGTCCGTGAACTGCGGCTCCCGCACCCCGTCGGGGTCGGTCTCGACCATGCCCGGCAGAATGTTGCCCACCAGCGTATTGCCGATCGGCATCCCGTCGCCGCCCGGTTGCGCCGCCACCCGGCTGCCGTTCAGCGATATGTCGAGGATGTCCGCCACCCCGCAAGCATAAATCCCAGCAATTCACTTGCGCTACAAAAATCAACGGCGGCCTGTTTGGCCGCCCGCTGATTCTTATGGGAGAGTGGAGACTGCGCCTCCGCTTACTGTACTCGCCTACGCCGTCGCATTCAACTTCGGTCGCCCGCGCACCGCGCGGTATCCCGGCGGCACCTCCAGCGGTTCAAACTCCTGCTTCACGCCGAACCCCAACTGGAACATCAGCATCCCGAACAGGCTGTAGAGGCACCGGCTGCGCGTCGTTCCGCCCTCGGGCAGCTTCTCGAACCGCGTCACGCAGAAGTTGAAGCATTCGCGCATCAGATCGTCGGCGTTCGGTTCGCTCAGCTCCGCCGTCCTCACCTCGCGCTTCATCGTCGACAGCTTCGAAAGGTACGCGACGATCTTGCTGCGGTCCTGCGTCCTCGGCGGCGGGGCCTTCTTCACCATCTCGGCGTCGATCACATGGTACCCCTGCGCCATGGCCACCTGCATCACGCCGTCCGGCAGGTTCTGCTTGGCCGTCTCGTAGCTCTCGATCCACCGGTAGGCCGTGGCCACGCTGCACGTCGGGAAGTTGTGCCGCAGAAAGTGCTTGAACACCCGCTTCGGCAACAGGATGTCGCGGATCTTCAGCAGGTGCTCGGCGGCGGCCAGCTTGCTGAAGCCGCACTTCGCCAGCTCCTCGCTGGCCCCCTGGGTGTGCACCAGCACCGTGCGTTGCTCTTCCGCCGTCAACCCGGACCACCATGTTGCCGATTCCAGCTGCGATCTTGGTACGAGAGTGAGTTTCGCCATATATCCTGCCTTTTTTCTGTAGTTTATGCCGCGTGTCCCTTGCAACACATAGTACACCAGCGCGCGCCGATTACCTGAACACACTCTGGTAACACCGCATCGGAGTGTGATAAAAAATCTCGATGCCATCCTCTGAGAGCGCGCGCGTTGTCTCTATCGATCAGCCGGCACAGGTCGTTTTGCCCCGACACCTCTCTCAGTTGCTCAAAGAGGCCGCAGAGTTGCTTCAGGTCGCTCCCGACGACATCATCGTCGAGGCCGTGTCAGACTGGCTCACCGCCACCGCCCCCGTCCGCATCGCCGCCCTGCTCAACCGGTAGCACTGGCTTCGCCGATTCACCGATAATCGCCTTCTACGCTATTTGCCACCATCGCCAGAACGGTAAGCGAGTAATCAGCGCCTTGCATCACAGAAGCTCGCCGCGCTTGAAGGATGATTCGCCGCATAGCCGCATGGCTGATTCGAAACGTCGATGGCAGCGCAACCCCGGCCATGCTCGAAAGCTCTTGGCTTGACGGAAGCTCAACAAAAACCTCTCGCTCAAAACGTCTGCGAATTGCCCCGTCTACAGAGTCAACAATGTTCGTGGAAGCCAGTAAAAACGATTTTCGTTCAACGGCGTGCCAGTAATCCAAAGCTTGAATGAGTGTGTTTGTAATACGCCATATTTCGCCAACGTCGTTTACCTTTTGCGACCGGTCAGCGGCGACTGAATCCAGTTCGTCGATGACAAGAACCATGGGAAACTGGATGCCGTACCTGATTGCCTTGTCCAAGTTGGCACCCGTAACCCCCATAAACGATTCGACGGCGCTTGCCAGAGAAAGAGAGAATACCGGGATGTCAAGTTGTTTTGCGATCCACCTCGAAGCCGTAGTCTTTCCGACACCAGACGGCCCGGAGACTAAACACGATTGCGTCGGATAAACCTTTGCCGCCCGCAGTTCAGCCGCCATCTTCCACTCGTCAACCACCTCTCGTGCCCAACACGGAGCTTGATAGTTCTCTGGCAACGGAAGTTCGTCCCGCAAAACGCAGTTTGGAGCAACCGGCAAAGGCTGCATCATTTGAATCTCGCGTCCGCCAATTTTTCTTGAGTTAGCCATCCAGCCCTCCCGGCAGCCCCGGCAGCCCGCGATGGCTCACCTTGCTCATCGCCGCCAGGTGCGCCTCCGCCTTCTGCCGCGCCAGTTCATCCATCACAGGCACACCTTGCACGCTCAGGTAATGGTTCATCTGCGCGTCCTCGCGCCGTCGGCGCTGGTACTCAAGCTCCTCTTCCTGCATCGACGCCCGCAACTGCGACACCGGAACTAGGTCCGCCAGCTTCGCGATGCACTCGATGATGCCGTTCTCGAGCGTCATCCCGAAGTTCACGAACTGGCTTCTGCACTCCGCGCCCTTTGTCATCGCCGTCGAAAAGCTCACCCGGCCCACCTTCAGCAACGGCTCCAGCGCTTCCATCTTGGCCACGCGCACATGGTCGTCGTCGACGAACATCTCCCACTGCACGCGCAGGCTCACATTGCGCCGCGCCGCCTCGTTGCGCACATGCGCTCCGATGTGTTCGCTGCCCGGCGTCTGGAAGATCATCACGCCCTTCGCGCCGTATCGTTTCTGCTGGCTCACGATATGCGCCGCCAGCCCGCTCGGCGTATACGTGCCCTGCCAGCAGTCCAGAACATAAATCCGCTCACCGGTGATTCTTACAGCCACACCCTCGGTGTAGCGCATCATGTCCTTCTTGCCCCCATACTGCGGCCTGAAGCACAGATACGTCGATCCCAGATGCTCCAGCGGCACCCGGTCCGGCTGGATCAGGCAGCTCTCGTACATCCGCTCGTCGAACTTCGGCAGGCTCCCGCCCATGGGATCGTTCTGCTGCTGGCACATGAAGCTCTCATAGTTCTGGTGGTACTTGTCCCGCAGCTCCGTATAGCTCAGGTTGGCGAACTCGCCGAACAGCAGCTCCACCTCGTCCTCGGCGGGGAACTGCCCCGGCAGAATCCTCTGCCCATCCAGCCGCCGCACGCTGCACCGCACCAGCACATCCCAGGCGTCGGGGTTCATCTGCGCCTGCTGCAAACACTTTCCGTAGTAGTCGAGCGGATGGTACCGCGTCCCGCCGATGTAGAGATACCCGCCGTCGCGCAGCAGGTTCTCGTTCTGCTCCACCGTGTCGATCACGCCCTGCCGCACCTCGGGGTCGGCGCGGATGCCTGAGTTCTTCGTGTCCTCCACATCGTCGTTGTCGAGGATAAACGGGTGCCATCCGCTCTGGGTCGACTGCGGCGAGGTAAACGCCAGCGTGTGGTCCAAGTCCCCGGCCCCGTCCATCCGTCGGTTCGGCGTGTCCCATCCGAAGTCGGGCGCGGCAAACCCCGGCTTCGCGTCCGTCACCGCCTCGGGAAACATCAGTTGCACCATCGTCGCCGGGCGCCCCTTCTGCCTCCAGAACACGTTGGCCGTCTTCTGGCTCACCGCCAGCGCCAGCGGCTGCGTGGCGGACTGGTTCAGGATCGTCACATCTTGACTGAACGCCGCAATCCACTGCACTCGGTCGACGCGCTTCAGGCTCGTCTTGAACGTGTGCCGCGGGTCCAGGTGGATCAGCCGCCGCTTTCTGCGCTGCGCCCGCATCGGCAGCATCGGGTTCTTCGGCCCGTAGAGCTTCACCGCCGGCCCATGCGCGCGCTCTGTAAAGTCCTCGAATCCCAGCATCCTCGCCGCAAAGAAGTGGTCGGTCAAAAAGCGATGACGCATATCCTCTCGATATGCGTCATCGCTCACCAGCTTGTCCGTATCGACGATCAAGCTACATCCCTTCGGCTGCGCCTTCGCCGCCCTGCGGCTCCGCGCCGCCCTCGGCCTCTCCACCGCCCTGCGGCTCCGCGCCCTGGCCACCCTCGTTCATGCCCATCTGCTCGGCGACATGCTGCCCGGCCTCTTCCGCGTCGGCGCTGGTGGCTACATTCTGCCGCTCGGGCTCGGTGTGGTGGTCTTCTTTCTTGGCCTTGTAGGTGTGGTGGTGTACGTAGGTTCCATCGTGCGCGGCGACGGTGCGAATCTCATGGAGATGTTTCTTCTCCGTCTTCCCCTTCTTCTCGCCGCCCTCGTGCTCTTTCTTCATTTCCTTCGCCATCACCGTACCTCACCTTACCGCTAATCAAGCATTCCGACTGGATCGTAATCGTCACATCCGCAAAAAATGGGGTTTTCAGTTTCGTCTTGACCTACTTTGGCAGCACACTCCCAAGTACCGTCGGTCATCTTTGCGTGTTCGTCAGCGGCATGTCCGCATCTGCAACCGTTTTGCGCCATCGCCATGCTCCTAAGCGGCTCTATCGGAATTGAACCGATCCTTGATAAGTCTGCCCGTAGGCAGCCCGTCCATGACGGGTGTGCGCCGTACACCATCAAGCCCCAAAACCCAACTCGTTCATCGGGCGGTTCACTTCAATTCCCTAAACTTTGCCGGGTCGACGGCCCCGGCCCTCATCTGCTATGCCTTTACTCCGATGTGTGTTGGCTCTCTTATCGTGCTGTCCACTGCCGTCGCAGTCTCGATTCAATCGCTCACAGCCCACATAGCTTCGTGCTCGTCGTTGGTTTAGGGTGGTATCTCAAAACTTTTCGGTTGACGGTCGTCATGTTACCGCCTATCTGCTCACCGAAGGGAACGCCCGGCCTTTCCTATCCGGGGACCGCGTTGATAGGTTTAGCCGACGCTTGCGGCCGTCAGAGTGATCGTGGTCGCCGTGCCGCTGGCGGCCCCGCTCGAAGTCACCGACAGAAGGAACGTCGCCACCGGATTGTTCGCGTTTGAGATGCCGGTCACCACGTTTGAAAGCGCGGTCCGCGCCACAATCGTGTTGTTCACCAGGAACTCAAACCACCCGGTCAGCTTGCCGCTCACGGTGCTGTAGATCAAGTGCAGGTGCGCCTCCCAGGGCGCGTCGGCGCTGTTCTGGGTTATCGTTCCGCTCGTCGCAAGCAAGGTGTCGTTGCCGACCGTCAGGGATGTTCCGGAATATACCTTGAACGTCAGCGTCCCGTTCGCGGTCGTCTTCGCGTCGCCCGAAAAGTACAGGTCGAAGCCCTTTTGCTCAAGATTTTTGTCGGGGGGCAGCACCACCTGCAACGGCAACGTCGACACGGCGGCGCTGGGAATCACTGTCTCCGTGGTCGACGTCAGCACCAGCGTTGCCGGCAGCGGGCCGGGAACCGTCGACGCCTGAACGTTCAATGCCGTCTGTCCGGCAACCGATGCAGCTTGCGATGTAGGTCCGTAGGGCCGATCAGACAGTGACATGGTGCGCTTCCTCGCTCTCGGTGGAAACAAAATCGGCGGAATTACCGCTCGGCGCAAGTATACTTCGCGACGGCCGCTTTTTGTCAACGATGTTCTCAAAACGAGACCGCAACTCGTCAAACTCCTCGCCGGCCATCGCCGCTATCGCCTCCCGCAAAGCCCCTTCGAGCGCCGCCACACGCTTCACCGGCGGACGTCCGCGGCGCAGCTCCTCGGGCCGCAACGAAGCCCGCCACTGCCGGAACAGTTTCACCTCTTCGGGTGTGCAGGGGTGCATACACTGCTTGCAGTACCGGTTGTTGCGGTTGTGCGTGTGCAGCAACTTCATCACTTGGCCGCACACTGGGCTGCACGTACCCTGATAGCGCTTCTGGGTCGCGCGGCTGGCCGGAACGACGCTCTGGCACACCAAGCAATGCAACTTCAGCTGGGCGATCCCGCCCTCGGGCAGCAACGCTTCGACCTCTGGCCGGATAAACTTCATGCGAACACCTCGAAGTTCCACGTCTTGCTTCGCCGGTCATGCGTCACGGCGACGATTCTGAACTCCAGAAACATCTGCGCGGCGATTTTGATCTTCACCCTGGCGTCGTCCTCCCAGTGGCCCTTCGTCTCGTGCAGTTCGATCTTGCCGTCCGGCATCACCAGCTCGAAGTCCGGGGTCCAGAACGTAGCCGGGGCCAGCTTCAGCTTCAACGGCTCAAACCTCCACCGCAGAACTTCGCCGCAAGCTTTCTGTATGTCGAGATAAACCGCGTATCGCTTCTCCATGCCGTTCATCTGCCCTGCGGCATGTCTAATTCGCGTTTGTTGCCCCGTGGAGCGATCCGTGGCGGTTTCTGGCTCCAACCCCTCACTCGATCCGTTCCGGTTCGCCGTGCGCTCCGCCACAACGTTCTGAGCGGCCCCTAGGACTTGGAACCCTTCGGGGTCGAGACGAGGCAACCGCCCGATGCCTGCAAATCTCTCTTTTTGCTCCGCGCGGTATTGCTCCAAGGTCTGCATGTGGGCTATTATAACCCTATGACGACGAAGAAGACAACAAAAAAAACAGCGGCGCGGCGGGTGATTGGTGTCAAGGTGTACTTCTCTAACCTCGAAGTGCTGGACCTTGTGAGGTCGGCCCATGCGGCGTCGGGGCTTCCAACCCTGTCGTCTTGGATCGCTCAGGCGGCCGTCGAAAAAGCTCGTCGCGAACTCGGTTTGCCGGTTGGCTAGATCGGGTCCCTCGATGCGGTTCCTAGGTCGATGAGCACATACTCATTCGGCAGTTGCTGCCGCGATGTTCCCACCTTCTTGAACTTTTTCATCTTGACTATTGCGCCGCGCTCCACCAGCTCGGCCAATCCTCGCTTGATTGTGTCCTCGGAGACATCGACCAGCCTGGCCATGTCTTTCACGCCATGAGCCCTGCACCGGCCTTCCACCGCGAAGTACGACAAGGCAAGATAGGCCGAGTACCCTCGACTGCTTGGTCGAATCACCTCGAAGAGCGCTCGCTGAATCCACACGAACGGCATCGTTCTCATATCTCGGATTGTGATGGATTCGCGTTGTGGGGGCAATCGATCCTCGACCGAGATGATTGAAACGCATATTCGGTCGCACAAGCAGCGCTATCTCAACGTGTCTTGTGGAAAAACTGTGGAATAGGGCATAAACATGTGGATAAGTCCACAAATGATGTGGATTGTCTTGTGATCTATCTACGTGAAAACCCCGTAAGTGCCGTGTTTTCATGGGAATTCGCCTTTTCTTCATTTTTATCCCGAAAACCTGATGCAAGTGTATGAAATTAGACCATTTGCTAGGGGGGTGGGTGCTGTGAGCACCCAGGGGTGGGTGCTGTGAGCACCCCCAAGTACTTAAGTATTTAAACTCTTCCCATATAGATCCGTAGTAGTAGGCGGTTTTATCCACACCCCAGCCATACCCCTTGTAGGCCAGCTGTCATCCGTCGGCGATC
>Ga0116228_10000210_pt1 | contig 41620 bp, 33 predicted proteins | sample S1TSphfallax_2_FD_89694 | JGI IMG/M metagenome (GOLD analysis project Ga0116228, IMG submission 89694) | Host-associated microbial communities from peat moss isolated from Minnesota, USA - S1T2_Fc - Sphagnum fallax MG | ecosystem: Host-associated > Plants > Peat moss > Unclassified | place...
GAGAGGTTTAGAGGTTCATTGCCACTAACTGCCATCACACCTTTGGCTGAATTGTTGAGCTGTCAACAACAAGGCATCCTTGCTAGATTCTTAGTGCAATGTCAGACGGTTAGATCTGAATTGTTTCATCAGACTTAACGTGGGCGCTGTTTGGCCCACTTAATGACGCTAAATTGTAAGTAAGTAAGTAAGTACATGGCCCTTGACAACATGCTCTCCAGATACACTAGAAATTTTTCTGCTGGTGCTTTCCATGGCCTTTCCTGAGCTGAAAGTCACTAGGTACGTAGGACAAGGCTGTAGAGTGACATGTAAGAAGTGACAGAATTGGCATGGGGATTGGTAGGAAATGACAAAATCAGCCACCACTACCCATTCTCTCATTCAAGACAATTCCAAAATCTGGAAAATAAAACTTATTATGTCCAGTAGGCTGGGTCGAAAAATGCGACGGAACAGGTTCAGAGCTAGTTTTGAGTTTTCTTTGACCTTTTAGGATGGTCTCAGTATGTAACCCTAGTTTTGAGTTTTTTTCACTAGTATTGAATAGGAGAGGAGTTTCAGTACCTCATTTTACATACTTCAAAATCAAAACTTTCAGGGCTGTCTATTTTCATACCCTATTGTGCCATACTTATTGTGCATTGCATTAATTAGATGAGGTGCCTCCCAAGTTCAATGTTTTTTTTTGTTTTGTCTTTTGCAATGAGTCAGTTTGATTGGCCCATCACTCAAAAAAATAAAAATGAGACGATGGTGGCTCCTCCAAGTAGACGGTTCTATTTTGAAGTATAGAGTTCTTACCCTTTGGCCCACCTATAGAAGTGAAAGGAGGACAACATTTATTAAAGCATGTGGGATAAAAGTGAAGTGCTATTGAGAACTCTTTGGGGAACATATTGGGACTTGGGAACTCTTTGCTTTGACCCTCCCTCCCCCAAATAGAAAACAAAACAAAACAAAACAAAATAACCTTTCATGAAAAGTCCACTCTCCGAGTGGAAAGTCCCCCCCCCCCCACGTCACAAAAAAAAAGGGAGAACCTTTTACTCCCATAGCACAACTTCTTGTTGGTTGCATGGAAATTCTATTCCTAAAATTGGCTGCCCCTATTTTTGGCCTGGACTAATAACTTTTCCTAAGAACACCCTACCTATTATGGTCCTTTTGATACTGCACCCTTTTCACATAGAAATGGGGGTGAGCTACCATTCCATTAGGTGGTAATGAGTTTTAGCAAAGCAATTTTTCCCGACCCTTATTCACATTTCTTTGGGCGAATTTTCACATTTCTCAACCTGAAAAAAATGATTTGGACCCATACAATGGATTTTGTGAAAAAGATGACCAACAAAAATACATTTTAAATAGCCAGATTTCTACTATAGAAATCTGGTATGTAACAAAAATATAAAAAGGTTCTTAAATTTTTCTACTTTCATATCTGATCTATAGCCAAATTTGGCTAAATCTTCTGGTGGGTGATCACCGATTGGGCCACTTCACAAAATTGGCCAAAAAATAACCCTGGTGCTGAACTAGTTAAGTATGGTGTGAGGCCCAAGGACAAGGTGCTCCCATAATTGGAGAGCGGGGACACACCATGTCTTACCAATCCTGTAGAATTTTATAGAGTTTTTACTATGCAATTTAGCACTAGAGACATGGGATGAAGGTTCTTTTGGATAGGATATCAAGCATCTCACCAAGCTCTTGTGATATCCAGGATACCTATTGAGCATGCATTTCTTATGGCATGTGACGATTTTGCATGAGAGTTCATTTGGAATAATTGACACTGAATGTTAAAAGTTCAGGTAGCAAGCAACTGTTGCCATAAGTTTGAAACAACTTGTGTGATCCGAAGGTTGGGTGGAGATGTGTATAATACCATGCAACCCTTTAAAGAAAATCCTCAATCACTAGTCACCCTCTTGAAAGATGGATATTACAACAAAAGGACAAATGCAGCCCAAAAAGGTTACATGTTTCATTGCAATGGAGTAGAATCTTAAGCAACTTCGGTTGGCACATGAAAATTTGGACATAATTCGCCAATCATGGACACACTTTTCGAACATTGAAAATTTTGGATTTTGCTGGGAGGCTACACCGTGTGTAGAGTACTTTTTGTACCTTTTTGTGGGAAAGAAAAGTGGCCAATTTCATGCCTCATAATTTTCAGCCACTTTATCATTTTATTCCAACTGGCTGCACAAATTGTGCGCACAGGCAATTGTTTCTCAGTGATTTACTTTTTTGGGCAATTTTTTTCAATTTTCTGAAATAACTAATTTGAATTTGAGCTATATTAAGGAATTTTTAATCAAGAATATTCTCCCCAATTTGCCAGATTTCTATAAATAAGTAAGGTTCCAGCCAGGGTTTTTATTTTTCTGGCGAATTTTCGCATCTTGGATTTTCAAAAAAATGGAAATGGTAATAATGTGTCTCATATTAATTTTTTTGAAAAAATTCAGCTCTTTTTGAGAAAAAAATGGGAAAATTTGAGGAAAGTTGCCATATTTTAGACACAGATTTTGATCCCTGGGCAGTTAGTTGTCACATTTTAACTGTTTACTGTTTTTAGCAAAAAAATCTAAAAAGTTGTGGCCATCAATGTGCCACAATGATGCTTAAATGTTTTTTTATTTTCATATCTGAATTACAGCCAAATTTGGCTAAATCTTCTTGTGGATGATCACAATTCAACATGTTGGCTATATCACAAAATTCAAAAGAAAAAGACTATGGATTCTTGGCAATATTCTATTATATATCAAGGAAGGTTGTTTGTTTGTTGGCCTTGCCTACCAAGAGAAGGATGTTGTGTTTACATTCATCATTAGAATATAGTAGCTTAAGGGATTTTGGCCCCTAGGTAATAATAGGTCTATTTTTATATGACTATTTTTGGCTTGTGTTGAAACTTGAGATTAGTTACAAAGTTATAATAATATCTTGAAGGATTTTGGTTTCTTTTAGAGGATTTTTTGAAGATTATATTTTTGCATGGTGAAATATTTGAGTTTCCATAATTTTAGAGAAATTCAGTTCCATACAACCTAAGATTCAGAAACATATATATTTTGAAAAACTGTGTTACAATCAGAGTTTTTCTGGGCAACTTTTTTCCACTTGACAACATAAAAAAGGGGTTATGACTCATTCAAATGATTCCTTTTTTCTTAAATGACCCTACAATCATCACATTTTGAGGATTTGTCTGTGAAATCACCAAATTTAGACAATAGGTTCTAGCTGGTCACCAAAATACTTATAGCTAAGTCCTCTTGTGTATGATTGCCAAACCACCAACCTCACATAATTAAGAAAAAAAGGGTAAATGCTTTTTTTTATATTAATCCTCAGGTTACAATATGTGTTCAAACACCATGTTGTGGGTCATCATGTAAAGACATTGCAAAAATGTTTTAGCCCCGCTATGGAGGGCCAGGGTTTTTTTGTTTCAATTTTGTCAAGGAAGTGGACTGGCGAGGCGATCATCCTCCGCAAGCAAGTGTCATGAGTCAAATTTGCCTCGAGGTCACCCAGCAAAGTAGAATTTGTTGTTAGCTTCCCAGCGACCTTCAGGAACTCATTGTCTAAATATGGTGACTTCTGACCTTTTTTCCATCAAAATATGACGACTTTTGCACACTTTTGCAGTGGATTTTTGTTTTTTGGCCACTGCAGTGCAAAATTCACCCCCAAAATAAAGAGCCAAGGGGAAATGACCCCACATTGTCATCATGGTAAAAACCCCAACACCCATTTAAATGGCCATTTTAGGCCCTCATAATCCAGATGGTGATGGTGGTGACATTTCCAATATTTGCAGATCCCTCCCTTGGCTGCCATCTCAAAGGGCTCTTACTTTAGGAACGCCACCAGAACCCATCCTTGGGCATTATCCTACACTAAAGCCCGGCCAAGGGATGGGCTTCAACTGCTAGAACTGAAAACACAACCCTGTTGCACCCTTTTGGCAAGTGTAGGGTAACTATGGTTGGCTGGAGCCATTTAATCAAATTAAACAACTTTGGCACCTACACATCTCCTATCACACAAAGTGTGTACCATTAGAACTTGCCTAGATACAGTTGAGAACCAAGTTGAAAACCTCACCACAAACCAAAAACATCAACAAATATTGAAATGACGTTGTGTTTATCAAAACTTGAAACTAGATAAAGCACCTATGACCCTTGGAGTTTAAGTCCAAGATAATTGAGTGTTGCAAATGACAAGGCAAAAAAGCATTATTGAAATACAAAACAATAACTAACACAAAAAATGAAGTGGAGTCCTTGTTGGCACCCAATGTTAGCGCAAAGTTAAGTTGAATGTTCGATATCACCAAATCTTACAAAATCATATGTAACACAACTAAACAATTAAACTAAACAACAGACCCACAAACCTTTAAGATAACGATACAAATTACAATTTTTGGCGTAGGTTAACATTGTACACAAAATTTGGACCTTGTATATTAGTTCTTCCATCTATAATTATGGATGGGTGCAATCACAATTAAGTGAGTAAAAAACAACCCTAAATCCCAATGAATTTTTTTAATAATTATGAATATGTTTATGTATTAACATTTGAAAATCATATAAAGTTTTACTAAATAATTAGTATGAGTGTCAAGGAATTAGAATTTTCAATTAATTTAAAAATTTGGTTTGGGTTCAGGATTTTTGAATGTGCATAACTCTTGTATCATAATAATGTCCATTTTGCAAAGGACTCCATAATTTTCTTAAAACCCACTTGTTGATTGGTATAAGACTTTAGGTGATAAGAAACTACAAGTCACACACAAAAAACTGCTCATTATTGAAAAATTATGTAATTTGAACATTTTAAAGATGTATTTGAATTTTCAATAGGTATGAATTTTAGAAGTCTTGTACCATATATCAATGGGGTGCAATGTAGTTGATGTACAAAGCAAAGTTCTTTGTTACAATAAAAATAAATTGAACAATAAAATAATGAATAGATTTTTGTTTGATTAAAAAATTTATTAGATATATTAAATTTTCTTAAATTTAAAATTCAGTTCAAACAACATGAACATTTTATAAAATCAGTTTTTTTTCTTTCGATATTGATTATCAAACAAATGGTGAGGTATTGGCCCAATATCTAGCACATTTAATAAAGAGTTTAATAAAAAATTCAAAAATCTCTTTTTGTGAAAAAGCTATTTTCAATAAAATGGACCCCCCATTCTTTGGCTTTAATAATGTAGTTGGCTTGTTTGAGTGCAATTTGACCCAAATAAAATATGGACCGTGTATACTTACTCTTAGCTAGAGTAATTTTGAAATATTCAAATTGGGCTGCCCAACTCTGTATATGTGTGTGTGTGTGTGTGTGTGTGTGTGTGTGTACTCAAATCCAAGTTGAAATGTGGCAATTTCTTTTTGATATTTGGTAATTTTTTTCCCAAAATGCAAGGAATATGCAATCAAATTTTATTTTCCCCACATTGTTTGAAATTTCACCTACCAAAAAAAGGCTGGCCTGACCCCCATTTTTTGAGGTAATCAAATATTTCATTAAAAAATGTCAATTAGCAGTGGTGGGTTCGGCATTTGTATAATTGTCATGTGAAAAAGCCACAATAATTTGTACATGACTTTATTAAAAAATGTGGACCCTTGTAAACCCCTTTTAGTATTCTTCAAGATGAGGTGAACATGAAATCCTCTTCACAAGCTCTTTAAACTTTTGAAAGCACCCATTGGGTTGGGTATTATGACACTCAGAATTAATCTGATGAGGAGATGGAGTGCTTACATTGAGCTCGAGCATAAAACATGAGATCACATTTCCTTTGTTGTGAATATTTGAGCACATGATGTGTCAGGGAAAAGGCGGACATGGAGTGCTCTTTGTGATTAAAATCTAGGGACCTGCAAATTTCAGGGTAATGGGTTTGGATCAAACCCCAGACTGCACAATTCGGGTTTTTCTAAACTGCAGTTGGGTGGAGACTGCTTGTCATCATGCATGTATCCAATTGAGAACTAAAGGCATCTGCAATTTCAGTGTTCAGTGATGAGAAAATTGCCCAATTTAATTCCCTCTATGTTCAATGATGGTCCAAAGGGCAATTTACCCCAGGTAGCCCAGCAAAATATCTACAGCTTCTTCCTTTTCTTCTTTCCTACACGTCTGAGCTCGAGAGAGCTGTCAAAGCATTCCCGAAATCCATAGTGAGGTTGCCTTTCATACCATGTGTCCTGCTGCTCATGAGTATCCCAATGCTCACCACTGCTACTCTTGCCATACTTGTGCACCCACCCAGTTCCATTGTGGCCTTCACCCCAAGTTCTGTTCCAGCGCTCACCTTGTTGGCCTTCCCACCAAGTCTCTCCCTGCTTTTTTCCACACCCCTGCTGATCGAATCGCTCATCCCATTTGTCCCCCCACTTTGTCCAACCACCTCCATACTCAGATCGTTCCGCCCATTTGTCTGTGTACTTCATGGATGCTCCTTTCCCATCATACTCCTCACCCCACCTGCATAATAGATGAGGACTTTCAGTTCATCACTGGCCTCACCATTGTTTCTTTACAGACCCTGCTGCCATTCTTCATACCCAGTGGATAAGAATAACAAGAGGGGTTCACCGCAACAAAGATAATCATGCATCTGAGACCAAAAAAATGCACAAGCCTTGTGCCAGATGTTTGTAACTCATGGAAGCATCTGAGGACTCACCTTTCATGCCAGACATGGGCATGGCCAGGTTCCAAGGGTGTGTTGGGGTCAACTTGGCTCCACTTGTCAGCCCACTTTTCTGCACGACCTGAGGCGTCATAATGTTCTTTCCACTTTTCATGCCATTCTCCTCCTACCCCATTCTTTGCCCACTTATCTGCACTTTTCTCCATATGCAAGAGGCCAGTTGTGGAATCCTGTCAAGAATCCAGAAAAAGATCATGGAAGTGTTTGAAACATTCCTCAAATAGCACACATTGTCTAGTTGCTGAAGAAACTACGGCTCAGGAGGGAATTTGAGAACTGAACCAGGCTCAAATGCTATGATGACTTCCTTGTTGTGCATGTCATATTAAAGAACTGTTGAAGGCAAACTCCACAACTGGTGCAGCATTCAAAAGAGAATTCTGTTTTGCATTTTGCTTGTTTTTGCACAGCCACTAAGAGCACCTGCTAGTTGAGAGCAGAGGACAGACCTGCCACATAGCCTCTTGCCACAATTCCCGCCACACACCCCCTTTGGAATCCCGACCTGACTTCTCTGCTCCAAGCTCCTTATAGTCATAGGAATCAGCAGCATCCCAAAACTTCTCCTCCCATTCCACACTTTCATCAGCACTCACCCCTCTTCTGACAGTCCAGTTGCAGATCACCCCATTAGCTCGGTACTCTGTGCCTTTTTCTTGCCACCATCGAGATCCATCAGGATGCACGCCACTGGTCTCCTGTCCTGAACTTTGTATCCCTTGTCTCACTGCAGTAACAGTTTCAGTGTCAAGCTCAGGCATCTTAAATACAGGCTTCTCCTGCAGCTCCTGCTCCCCAACCTTCTCCTTCTCCACTTCCAACAGAGATTGAAGAGGTGGTAGTGATGGGGTAGCCTTACTTTGAAAGGCAAGAGGCAATCCTTCTTCCATCTTGCTTGCATTTCTCTCTAGTGGAAGTGTAAGACTCTCCTGAAGCTTCTCCTTTTCAAGCAATTCTGGCATTGGGACCCTTGGGAATCCCACTTCAGCTCTTTGCGGTGTATCGTATGCCGTCTTTCCATCAGGTGGCGGAGTCCATGACCAGAAATCAGGGCCTGGAGTTGCCTGTAAACCAAGTGTCAATCCTGTTGCAAAAGATGCTCCAGCTGCAGAATCTGCTGATGATGATGGTCTGTGTTGAAGAAGAGCAGGGGGGTTCACTTCTACAGAAGATGTGGGAACCCATTTGCGCAAGCCGCCTGCTGTGAATGTGCTTCTTGCCCTAGCTGGTGCTGGTGCAGGTGTAGCTTGTTGGTCTGCGAGTAATGCCTGTGCAGCTGCTAGTGCTGCTGCTGCTCGGGTCACCACTTGGAGTTTCTCAGCTCTGTCCCTCTCCTCTGCTGGCACCTACACACAAAGTGAGGAGGAGGAATCTGACATTTAGGGTCCTTCTCTCGAGACCTTCTGCAACCACATTTCTGCTGGGAAAATTACTGAATTTGTATTGCTCTCTACCCCATGTAACCCTAACAATAAAAAAATGGTGATCTCCCAAACCACTGAATTTGCTTTGCGATATAATCTTGGGGAAGAAAGGAGGGATTTGTCCACCCACCCAACAGGCTGCAATTTGTGAGACAAGTCTTAAGAGAGTAAATACCACTACTCACCTTAAGAATTTCGGCAAATTGTTGTTCTCTGCGAGCTTGATCAGTCTCTTGTTGGGATGGCAGGTCAAGTACGTCACGACCCAATGTCGCAGAAGAATTCTGCTCGCGCGCTTCCCGAACACGCTCTTGTTCCTGTCGTGCTCTGGCTCGTTTCCACATGCTGAGATAGGAATTGTCATCCTCCTGCTGCTCCGTCGAGCCTGGCCACTGCACATCGCCGCCTGTTTCCACATCGCTGGGACGTAATGAAGCGACAAGCACGAGCAGGCGCTGTCGTCGTCCCCCGACTTCCTTCCGTCTCAAGAAGACCTGTCCACCAGAAAAAAGGTGGCCTCTGCGAATTGGAAATGCCGCAAACCCAGCCGCACCGCCACCACCGCGACGAGAAGAAGACGAAGCATTTCTTACAGATGCTGCTGCTCCCGCACCACAACACCCCACACTCACATGTGCACCTTGTTGCAAGCACCACAATCTCGCCATGACGACGACGACAGACGACTCTCAATATCCCCACTCCCCAAATTTCTCCTGAGACACACACGCACACAAACCTGGGCGTATTGCGCAATTCAGGAGAGAAGAAGAGAACTGCAGATTGCACCCACCCCCGCACCTACCCACTGTGTGTGTGCAACAGGAGTATCCTCACTCAGACGACAAAACCTGAAAACAAAAAGAGTCCGTTCCTCCTCCTCCTCTTCTTACCCGGGTGCCCACAACACCCTTCTTCTTCGTCTTCGCACCGGATTTCATCTCCACCACCAGTGATGCTACCTGTCGCCCATCTCTCGGTCCGATCCTACAGATCCACTCACGCGGACGGCAACGGTTTCAGACACTCCTCCTGTGGCCGCCGAGGCGGCTGTTGGCACCACCCACGGGTGACTCTTTCTATGCCTTAAGAGTTCCGTGCTCTTCTTCCTCTTCGCCTTTTCTGAATTCCGTGATTTCTGTGCACTCCTTCCTCTGGGTCTTTTCTGAATTCCGTGATCAGAAGGATAACTCTGCTGCTGCTGCGCAATGTGAGCCTTGATGGGCGAACTGGAATCAGAAACAAAATGTATCATCAAACATCAATCCTGTGACAAAAACCACAAATTGACAAAATGGGCTTTTAGGAGATGAGCAAAAGGCAAACAGTAAAGGCTGCCAGGAATCTCAAGGACATAGCATCCATGTGATGGAAGCTCCTAGAACTGGGCCATCTATGACTCTCAATGAGCACAGATGAGATGGCTGAAATTATTGCTTCTTATACCAACAACGACATCAATTTCCCATGCAGGTGTGCATCAACTTGCACTCACTTGTTTCATCTTCCTGGAGTTGATCTCTTTCTCTTTCAACCTTGCCTTCTTGTTTGCACATTTGGCACCACCCCCATTGAAAGTGTGGCAATGTGTTTGTCTCTGTCAAATAGTTTGTCTGTCTTTGGAAACCCAGTACTTTTGGGCACACTGTTAGTCATCACCTCTCTTGAGGCTCGAACAACTTGTCAATTCTGCAAGCTGGATAGATTGGCCTACATCTGCAAAGGCATGACAACTGCTCTGAACTAACTACTTGATTGAAAAATTCACTGCAATTGCAACAGATCTGTCTCTCTGTGTGGATCTGTCTCACCACCACTCTTGCTAGCTTGATGGTGAGGCTGTAAGAGAAATGTCAACCTGGCAAGCTTCCTCAATGCTGATACATCTCGTTGTAATATACTAGATGTCTGTCTATTCTCATACATACTGGCAACCCTCCTGCTGGCTGAAGCACGTGATCACAATACTGCAACTCATCTGCATTTCAGCAACCTGTGATGAGACTGGATTTTCCAATTATCTTATCTCATACAGTATTTTCTACATTTACTGGTGAGACAGACAAGACTAGGCAAGGCGCAAGACTTCATGCTGGCAAATAATTTTATTGACTTTTCATTACAGAGATTTTGACACTGAACCCATTCAGCTGGAATTTTAGCTATTGACAACTGTGGCAGATACACTATCAGAAATTCTACATTATATCCAGAAGGCATAAAGCACCACAAGTGGAGCCTCCTGCGAGGACTACTGTACAAATGAATGTGAACACATTGGCATACAAATTCAGTGTATGTGGTTGCATGACAAGCTGAAGCAACAACACTTGCGTCCCCATACTTGTGTCAACAGCATCTTTTCAAACCAGGTCAACTGCAGACAGTGGTGATTGCCTAAGAACAGCTTATTTGTGCATCTACTATATCAATCTACCAAGCTCGATGTATAGACGCAGCAAGACCTGTCACCAGTTCTCCTTCATAACCTTTGCTTTCTCAAGGATGAATTTGCCTTCCTTATACTTCTGAGACTCCTCAAAAGCCTTCTCGTATTTCCAACCAAGCACCTCTTGGCACTGGAAACAGTGGATGTCTGCCACTGTGTGCATACCTGTCATGAGATGGCGGTCTTCCTTGGGTCCAACAGATACATTCACCACGTTTGCAACTAGGTAAGCTCTGCCATTCCTTCCCTGTAACAACACAGACAAAGCAAATTTTTCTGTCTCAGAAGACAACCTGATAATCCCTGCACAGATTGTGATGTCACCTGAAATGGATCTGGATCTCAGACAGATCCATTTCTTTAGTAAATCCTACCATCGGACCTGAAATAGACTCAAACAGATGCTGATGCTCACAATTACACCTGCTCCTTATAGAACACTGGCATTGAAACTGCCGTATGTATGACTCCAAAGGACTTTAACAGAAAAAAGCATGTCATAGTGCAGCAAAATTGAGATAAAAGCTGTGAGAGAATTCAATTCTTATGCAGCAGGTTCTTGGCCTTGCAGATGCCATGGTGAACAGCAGAATTTCAACACAGCACTTAAAGTGCAAATGAGGAAACAGCAGTAGCACTCCACTGTGTGATGAATCCCATGTCTGTGAATCTGATCATTCAGCTATATCTATGATGTTCTTGCTGCTTGCTTGGATTCCGATGGTGGTGAAATTCTGCAGTGTCTCCTAAGGCGCTTTTGTCAGCAGCCTATTTAGTGTCATGAGGGTTCACAAGGTCTTTGAAACCTGCGATTCATTCTCAATTGTTGCTTCTCGCTTCTTCTTCTTCTTCCCTTGGTTCCTGGCAGAAAATTGCGTACCCTAACTAACAACCTTGCGCAGAAATCCATAACAAAACTCCTTGTTGTCCATCTCGCCCCACCGAATCCAAAATTGAGCAACGAGCCGAATCCATCCCAAAGCATACACAATATCAACGACAAACAAACAAACACGCACACGCACGCACCCGCACAACAACTCCCCGTCCATACACACATGATTTTATTTTTTCTCCCAGTAAGTAGAGACAAGAATCAACAACCAAAGCAAAGAGACAAAGAAGAAGAAGAAGAAAAAGAAGAAGCAGCACCTGAAAGCATTTGGAAATAATGTCGTCGTGGTCCGAGACATGACAGCGGCAATTGCAACAACTGTAGATGCGCGGGCCTGCATGGTGCGCTAATCCATCCACTTCCCCCATTCCCCGTCGGCTTCTCGGGCCACAAGATTCGTACAGAAAAACACACACACACGCACACTCTCTCTCTCTCTCTCTCTCTCTCTCCTCGAAGAGGACGAAAATCTGCGAAGAACACGAGCGCACACGGCAATGACGACGCATAGGCCGAAAGCTCAGCTTTGCAGCCCTGCCCTAAACTTAGTTTTTTAGCCGGGGTGGTTAATAGGTTCTAATTATCCAATTAAAATACAATTAATTAGGCCTTCGGAAGCAAGTGATTTTTTTTTGTGTCGAATTTTCGACATTTTACGAATCGTTTTTTGAAAGAAGAATATAATTCTGTAGCAAATTCACTTTTATTGGGGGGGGGGGAAGGGGGGAATTTCGCCATTTTATTTTTTTTAAACTAGCCAAAATCGCCACAATTGCCTTTGATTTGAACAGGTAATTGATTTTTTTTACTTTCATAAGTTTAATATCGCCAAATTTAGCTATACTTATGGATCATTGCCACTTCAGCAACATCACAAAATTGAAAAAAACAAAAAAAAAGGGAAGAAAATCAATGGTTCCAACCATGGTTTTTCTTTTCACTTTTGTCAAGTAGGTTGACTGGCAATCATAGACAAGAGGAATGAGCCAAATTTGGCTAAAGGTCAGCCAGCCAAATTAATGATCTTGCTTTGTTTTGGCAACCTCCAAGAACACATTAAAAAAAATATGGCGACTTTTGCACATTTTTTCCAAAAACCCACTCCTAACACTTTGCACTGGATTTTCTTTTGCTGTTGTGGTGTGAAAATCCCCCCCCCCCCAAAAAAAAACACCGCTTCAGACGTGAATAAAAGCTCTCTTGAGTTTGTATCATAATTTGAGTTGTTTTTTCTTTTATTCAACTCTTTAGGTTCTAATTAAGTAGCTAATTAGAAAAGAATTAGACTTTTGGACCTTTAATAAAACTATCTTTAATAAATAAAAAAATTTGTTTCTCTTTTAATCAACTACCAATTAGTTACATAATTATGCCTTTGGACCTTAATAGAAGCTCTTTTCACTTTATTTTATATTTTGAGTTGTTTTTCTCTAATCTACTCTTTGCCTTATTGACCCAAGGCCTTGCAACCCGAAAACATTAAATCAGTAATGAGTCCTTCTTCTTTTTTTCATTGTCTGCCCTTGGCCCGATCCATCTGTTTCTCAAAAAAGATGGATGATGCCCGGTAAACACTTTGGGACCTTTTATGCACATCTTGGACCTGTAATGGACACTAGAATGGGACCTCTAATGACACTAAGGGCCCATTCTACTGCCCATTACAGGTCCAAGATGTGCATACCAGGGCCCAAAGTGTGCAGTGGGCAGCACCAAAATGTGTCTTGACACCTCAAGACACATCTCACACGGGCAAAAGACCAGTCAGGAAAAAAAAAAACAGGGAGTACTTTTGCCCACAACAAGGCAATAAGGACCCCATTGCTGATTTAGTGTCCTCTCTTGCACCCCAGAGTCCCCACAAGCAAAGGAAAGGACTTCCCAAGTCAAAAATAATTATTGAGGAAGAAGAAGCCTTGCTCAAGGAGAGGAGCTAGGGATCGGCCGGTGACCAAACACTCAAGAGCTCAGGGCAGGCCAGATCCAAGGGGAGGGCTCCCTTGCTTCTGGTGTAAACCAAAACTTGAACCCCTCCACTTGGTGCAGCTGACACACTAGCAATTGTTGAAAGTGGATTAGAAATGAGAAAGTTACAGACCCCCAAAGTAAAGGGGGTCAAGAATTCAAAAAACACAAACCACTGAACACTTTTTTAAAAAAATCTTTGTATGTTGCTTTGTTGCTATTAGAGTTCAAAAATGATTTGTAAAACTTCTGGTGGCACTCCTATAGCACTTTGAATAGTTTAAAATTAATATGAAATAAGAAAGTTATGAGGTTTGAAAGTAGAAGGGGTGAGAACCAGATTCTTGTTTTAAAATTTTAAAAAGTGAGCTCTATGGGAGAACCCCAGTCCAGTTCTTACAGGCCAACAAGTGGTCTTAGGGGTCTAGATTCTCCATAGTCTAAGTATATATATATATATGTAGTAGTACAAATAGTGGCTTCAGCACAAATTATATTATTTTTAAGAAATTTGAAATTTTGAAAATTAATTTTCCTCAAAGAATTATATAAAATGATAATGGAGAATCTTTTTTCTATACTTTACAATTTTTTTCTTCGAACTGTAATATGAAAAATTAATTAATTCTTCAAGAGACATGTGCTGAAGCTGTGCCTAATCCTTATCCATAAACATGGACTACAGACTACTACTGTAGTCCATGTTTATAGATAAAGGCTGATCTGAAGCTTGAAAATGTCTAAACAAAAGTTATGTGCTTGAAAATGTCTAAAGAGAAGTTATGTGTACGAGGCTATGTGTATGTGTACTCTCCCTGGACTGCCCTGATCTAGATCAATCAAAAATTGACACATCAGCAATCTAACTCCAAGAATTGGTTATGTTCATATATAAGGATTAGGGATTAAAGATATGCAAACTAGAATTAGAACTAATTTTAACTCACATTCACATCAAAGTTTTCAAATGTCATTCCTCAATAAAAATAGAAGCCCCCCTTTTTTTCTTTGGGTGAGAATCTTAATGTATGTTTACTCCTCTCACAATCCTTCCTCCCCTCCAAATTAGTCCTCGCCAAACCCTAAACCCTCATCAACCACAAATCCTGGAGCTCAATGAATGACTCATCATCTTTTGTCTCCCTTAATGAGTGAGTCATCCTGACTCCTCTCTTCTTTTTCTTATGTAATTGGAAGGGTAGTTACTACTCTTCTTTTTCTTCTTAGCTGCTTGGAAGGTAGCTAAATAACTGGTCTGTGGGCATCTTTTGAAATAACCAACTATATTTATTTGTCACAAGTAATTTTCACAACCGGGCTGAATTTTTTAAAAGTAAAAAGCATGATACCTTGGTCAATTCTCACAGGTTTTTTTTTTTTTGGGGGAAATAATTAAATTGATTTTTAAAACCATATGAGAAAACTAGAATAGACGGTCTCACAAAAGTGAGAACCAAACAACATTAGTCTAAACATTAATCTTCATTTGTCATTTATTATCTAATAGTCCTTTAGAAAAATATTACCTAGCAAGCCTTTTTTTAATGGGCAAGATTTTTCCATTAAAAAAAGTTCCAAAAAATGATTTTTTGGGGTTCTTTATCACTAAAATTTGAAAAAAAAAAATCAGAAAAATTGCAAGATTTTTATATCAGTTCTGCAGTAGGTAGCCAACAATATAGAAATGGATGCTAAGGTTTTTGTTATTTTCATAATTCATTTGAAATCAAATTTGACTAAACCTTTTTATGGATGATTTTTATCTCAGACCTATTACATGACATCAAAAAATTGAAAAATATATCATTGTATGTGAGAGCTTGTATATTAAAAATAATCAAAATTTTAGTCACAAGAAATTTTAAGAAATTGGTATATGAAAAGTTTTGCATAATTTTTTGTATGGTCGTCCTTAAACAATTGATTTTGCATAATTCTTCATGCGGTTGTCCCTAGACACTTTCAAAGACAACTATCTCATTTCTAAGCTTAATTACCTCACTTTTTCCCTAATAACTATGCATAAGATGGACTATTGAGTATTTAATTGTAATGGAGCATTTGAAAGATGAAGTCATATCATTATAACAGAATATGGTTTTGCCTTCAGCAGCAGATCTTGGCTCAGGACTCATGTGTGTAATGTGTTTTCATCCATTTCAACAAAAAATACATATGGTCTATATGTGGAAACAAAAATTCACATGAAAATTCCTCATGATATGTTTTCAATGCCAAAGAAAATTGATTTCTGTGCCTGGGTTAAACAATGGCACCTTCGATTCCTGGGTTTAGGGCTGGAAGTACAGAGAGCTCTGATCAACACAGTGCCGCATGCACTAGCATAGAAGAGAGTCCCTTCAAAACTGGCACTAAAGGAGGTTTGTGGATGAATGGAGGGAAAAATGACAGTCAAATTCAAGCCTATGGATCAATCTCCATTTGATCTGGATTTGTTGAAACCTGAAAGCTCCTATTCAACCACCCCCAGTACAACCTAAAGAACGATGTGGATCAAAATTCAAAGAAGGCATAGGGATACCCAGTATGACAGGTACACCGTCCCTCACTCCAGCTACAAATCAGAATCAGAACTTCACAGCAAGCCTGATCCACATTTGATGAGTTCATGCCGTTGTCCCTGTGAAGCATGTTTGCGTTTGTCAAACGGTTGCCTGAAAACATTTGCAAGCTTACAACTTGTCTGTGAATGGTGGAGGAGTGCCTCCCAGTGCAACAATCTGTTTCTCCAGCTGCACAACATTGTTAACCAACAGCAGGGACACTCAGAATGACAAACAACTGACATAGAATCGGTGACAAAAAGTTGTATCTCAGATGATCACAGTCATGCAAACATATGTTACCACTTTTTCTGCTTTGCATTTGATTATCAACTTTCCAGGTACCTGAGAAGTAGCTCAAAACTTTGAGCACAATCCAAGGAGTGAAGAATCATTATACAAGTCTATTCCAAAGCCAGACATGAATATACACTCAGTAGTGCTCAATGAACCTCTTATTACCATATGCAAAAGGTTATAAAGGGTTGTTGCACAAAGGCTGTCATGCTGAGAATGAAAAGAGGTGGAGTTTTTTGGGTGTTTACTTCAAGCATAGTCTGAAGCTTGCCCTTGATAACTTCAAACTCTCTAGTCACATGCTCCAGTGCAAACAGGCACCTACAAAAATTGTCAAAAAGGGAGCACAGAATCTACAGCATTTAGCAACTTTGGGTTTGCAATAACTAGAGCTTTGAAACAAACTAGTGGCAAATGAACCAGACAAAAAAATTGCAAAAGAATTTGTTTTTCCATTTTCTAGCAGCTGAGGGTGGGTATTTCTTCTTGTGCTTCATGCAGGTCACCAGTGAGGAGCAGCAGCACAGCATCTCAAATCAACTGGATTTTACTTCTGCATGTTGTGATACAACAGCAAGGCAAAGGAAGTAACCAGGTTTGTAGCTGAAAATCCATTTTGGAATACAGAAAGCACTCACCCTAGTTGATCTTGTCTGTTACAACACATGCGGAGTTTAATGCATACAGCTTTCACCCTCTGTGCGCCAATGCTGACATACCATCATCATCCCTCCCAAATCAATACACTCTCAAACTTTCTTGTTAAGGTGAAACAACCTTCCCTTAGTTCATGTGCTAAAAGAGTCTAGACTGCAAAAGCTCACATGATCGCATTCTGCATTGGTGAAGAAAAAAAACTTGGCCTTCGTCAGAGAACTTGGAGAAGGATGACACTTCTGAGCTTTTACCGCATGGCTGTGAACATTGCAGCAAGAAATTTTTTTGTGACACTAAATTCAATTGCGGAGGGAGAGTCTCCTTTACTTTATGCCATGTGAGAAATGCGTTTGACATGGTGGCTTTTCTCAGGCATACAGGAGAGAGAGAGAGACTTGATTCATTCATTATTACCTTGAGCTGCTGCCTTTGAACTGATGCACATGTGCATCAACCTTCTTGAAGTTCACTGGCTTCTGTTCTCTGGAAATGCAAAGTGATCACCGGAGTATATTTAGGGCAGAAGAAGCGCACACAATTTCAGGCACAAACTTTCTTTCTTTGTTGTTTTTCAATGGTCTACTTTTGATTGCAGAATTCTTCACTGTCTCAGGGAATGAGGAGGATCTTCCCTATGTCTTTCTGTCTATTCTTTTGTCTGTCTCTGTGTCTCTCTCTTTGATCTTTGCAAACGATTGTGAGGAAGAAAGACGTACAGAGATTCAGTCAAGTTTTTTATGATTCTTCCAGAATCCTGTATGAACAAGAGAACCACCTCCTCCACGAAGTCCGGGGAGCTCTCATCTTGCAATTGCTGGAGCTCCGAGAATTGATCATCCAGCAAGCCCTGTAAATCAATCAGATATTACTCTTAAGAACACAATTATAGCACAAACCAGCAATTCTCTCGGACACAATATTTTCTTTGCGTTTTGTTCCAAAGCTTCCCTCCTGATCGTTAGGAAGAGAGCGATAGCTTTGGATCTGTAGTAGATGGCAGAGAGTTTCCAGCATACAGTACGTAAAATTGTCTACCTCTGCACGAAGACTGTCCATGTGCTCGGCGTACTGCTGCTTCGCCGCTGCGAGCTGCATTGCCTCTCCCATTCCTGATCCGTTCTCATCACACTTCCCCATCTTACAGCTTCCCAGCTCCTCCTTCACGCTCTCTTCTTGCTTCTTCTCTCTCTCACTTCTTTCTCCCCCTAACCCCGCCAGAGGTCCCTCTCTGTCTCTCTCCGCGTCTCTATCCGTTTCCCCTCTTCAACGACTTCCGAAAAACCTCAGCTTCAAGGCTTCTATCACTATGCTCCACCTTACAAAGTTCAAGCCTCCTCCTCCTCCTCTTACTGCTACTTCTTCCTCTTGATAATGCGACAATAAGGCAGATATTGAGTTGAAAATCTGTAGATCTCTCTCTATTTTGCAAACATAGGCACTGTCACTGTGATACCACACACAAGCAAAGCTTGAGCTGTGTTTACTTGCTTTGCTTTACTTTAGTTTCCTTAATCATGCACACAAACAACAAACAAAGTTGGCTGTTTGTTTGCCTGATGATGCACACAAGCAATCCTTACACAAACATTGAATGGGTACGCAGCCTGATGATGATGCACACAGATAACAAGACGCAAGATTGCTGTTTGCAGTGATCAATGCACACAAACAATTAACACCAACAACACAAACAAGATTGGTGTTTGGTTGATCAATGCACACACAAACAATAACAACAACAACACAAACAAGATTGATGTTTGGTTGATCAATGCACACACAAACAATAACACCAACAACACACCCAAGATTGATGTTTGCTTGATCAATGCACACAAATATTAACACCACCAACAACACACCAAAAGATTGGTGTTTGCTTGATCAATAACAATAACACCAACAACACACACAAGATTGGGTGTTTTCTTGATCAATGCACTCAAGCAATAACACCAACAACACACCGAAGAATGGCGTCTGCTTGATCAATGCACACAAGCAATACTTCCACAAACAACACACAAGATTTGCTGTTTGCCTGATGATGATGACAAGCAATCCTTACACAAACATTGAATGGATACGTACTACGTATAGGTACTTCGTATATGTTGAATTTTGAAACCCCAACCCCGCTTCCCCCAAACCATTTTCAAAACTCACTCTACCTTCCTTGTTTGAAATATGGCGAAATTCGGTCATTTTTTGTCATTAAAAATCCTTTGGTTTGGTCAAACTCAGCATTTTTTTTGTGACAAATTTTCCCCACTCAACCACACAAAAAAATGGGGCTGAAACTCCTACAAAGGATTTTTTTTGATATCACAAAATTGAGGGGGGGAAAAAAAAGGAATAGTTGAGGGGAATGAGGGAAAAAAACCTTTGCCTAGATTTTTAGTGTATTTGAAAACACAATTATAGAGTGGAAGAACTTGTGAGGTATTTTGGAAAATGAATCGCTTGCACTAACATTTTGTCAAAATGCTCCACATTTGTTTTCACCTTTATTTTCCCATGATACCTTGGGCAAGTATCTCACAACTTTTACAATGTGTAACACCATTGGCCATAAGCATTACCAGAATGAGGCCCACCTTGGATCTGCCTCACACAAGCCCGCAACCTCAGGTGTTACCCTACACAACCTCTCCAATGAGAGAAGAAAAATCACCTAAAGTAGCTAATCCATGGGCATGTGTGCAAGCTTATTATAATTAATTACACCCAAATTTACACTCAAATCAAATCAAAAGTGCGTGTTCAAAAATCATGGTTATTGATTTGGGTCCGCCGCTACGGTCTACTAACTATTGCATTGGCTTCTTTCGGTATTTGAGGAGTGTCTAACAATCTACCAATTGAATTTTACTGAAGGGAATTTGGGCTCTGAAGCAGAGTTTTTTTACAATTTTTTGATATAAAATATTTGTCAATATTTTCCCAAAATTAAAAAAATTACTCAAATTTACACTAGGAACACAAATCTTTCCCAATTTCTGTTCCAAATACAACAAAAAAGGTCCAAAAAAACCACGGCTCTGAAGATAGTTTTCAAATCTATGAATCAAGTTTGGTGGAGGAAATTTTTGCTTTTTGGATTAGACTGATTGCTTTCTTTTCTTAAACTTCCATGAATGTCAATTGGGTTGCGGAGGATACTATTTTCCAAACTAGATTGGGGGAAGGGAGATCCTATGTCAAATTAGATTTGTTACTGTCTTTGTAACTTATCTCATGCATCAAATTTCTGGTTTCAAGGAATATATATATTGCACATATACACCTTTCAGATCTTCAAAATTTGTGAGGGATTTGATTTCCCTTGAGAATATCTGACTTTATAAATGGCCCAGTTATAAACCTGTGTGTAAGTGGTGGGGCTCAAGGTTCTTGGGTGGTGACAATTTCCAGACATTTGAGGGCATGGCATGCATCATGATTGACCCAGCGAGGGCCGAGTGTTCGCTGCCTTTGCTCTCGTGTCATCAACTCCTGGACGTGAATAGCTTCTTGATATTATTAACAAGTGGAAGTGGAGGTAGGGAGGGGTTCCTTGCTTAATACATGGGGCTCATTGAGTCACATATTTAGTATCTGTATTGCCTGATTTGATTTGATTTGGTTTGATTTGGACGTTGTCTAGACTCTAAAGAGCAAGCACTTTCTTTTGCAATTTGTACATTCTAAGGCAAACTGGGGGACACCCAGAGTGCAAAGATTGACAACACTTGCCTTGAGTCTTGACCTTTTATACTACATCATCATTATGTGACTTGTACTAGGCTTTAGATTGTATCATCATAAGCAAAAGCCACCCAAATGAACAAGACCATGGGAAAAATTAGAAAATCTACTATGCAAATCTTCTTGGCAATTAGTTCTGTGAAATTATTGTTTGTTGCACTTATAACAAGATCTGGATATGAATATATCATGTTATCTCTATTCTCTTTGCTGCATTAAAATATTCTTCACCTGAATTTTGGTTTTTTGGGATTGTGAATGGAAATAAATGTTACTTATCCTCAACATGATATTCTTCTAGCTTAATTAATAGTTCTGGTTCTAATTAGATTGTTAACAAACTGCTGCTAAAGGACTGCATTTGTGGCTCCTCCATATCTCATCATTACCCATCTTCCTAGGATTTTGGTCGAATCCTCTACCATACTATGTATTCTTTCTCAGTATTTTTTTAATCGCTTTCTGAATGTCTTTTCCTTGGGTTGCGATCTTAAGGATTAAAGCAATAAATTCTCAAATGTCCATCTTTCAAAATGATTAAAATGCTAATCACAGACCTCTAAAAACCTACCACGGTTCTTTCTTTCCTGAAAACCGCCTGTTCACTGTTCGAAGAGCAGCTCAAGCGGTGCTTAGTATATGAGCCTGCAAAATACTCACAACCAGTGTTTTTGGCTGGCTCTTTTTAAATGTAACTTCCCTGGCCACTCCACCTTATGCTAAGTCTTGTCAAGCTGGCTATAGTTACATGGCTAGGGGTGGTTTCTAGGCTACACTTCACATTTTGCACATAAGTTGTTGGCTCTTCTATGGCAGAGCAAGTAAGTGCATGGTGGCTAAAGGTTCATGAAAGGGATTAGGAGGTGATTAGGTGATTGCTTAAGGCGTAACCTAGGCTACATAGAGGTGATCAAATTTGAAACAATGACAACAAAAATAAATTAGAGGCAACATTTTGACCACACAAATGGTATCATATTTGAAAATGTGATCATTAAACATACTTTCAAGGGGGTCAAACCCCAATCCAAATATGGATTCTACCCAATTGCAATTGAAAATTGATCTATGCACATAAACACACATTAGAATCAACAACTCTACACAAGGTTAGTAAAAAACCTTAAAGAACCAACAATCGCATAAGATATCAATGCAAATCCAACAAGAAAATGAGAAGAAAATGTGATCAAACACAACAAGCAACATGTGCATTGTTATAAGCCTAGATGCTAATGACTTAAAAGTCAATGCAAAAGGAAAACATGCAAAAGTGAAAGAACATACCTAAAAAATTTTATCCTTATATTCCACTATAAACCATAACAATGCTTATCAATATGGCAATCTTGAATAAAAATATAGAATGAAAAAGTGGTCAAAATATAAAACTTCTAAGCATACATTTGAATGACCAGATCTAAACGACTTTTGAGATGGTTTTTCACCTTGGTCTTCATATTACTCAAGCTTGAGAGATCCATGCATCTTCTAAAAATCATAGGATGATCACAATAAAATCTCAACCAACTTTAGATACTTTTTAAGTTGGTTTTACAAAATATCACTAGATCCTAACCTTTACCATAGTTGGGAGGTAGGGTTATGGTCAAAAGGTGAAAGCATGGCAACAATGTAATTGATTTTCATAGTCACAACCAAAACTAATGCCAATTAATCTAGTAAATAACCATTTAACAAGGGTGTAAACATCACACCACTTTCCCTTGCAAGTTTTTGGTGGTAGTAATGTGCTTTTGAACAAGGTTAACTACTTAAAGAAAGTTTGTTTAACATCCGACTACAACTAATAGTGCGGGTAAATGATTCTTGTAGCATTCAGCATTTCTTGTGCAAGGAACCTCTTGTCAAGTTCATCAATTAATTGAGTTGTAGCTCAAATCAGTTATGTTTTGACATCTTGTATCAACTCTACCCAGTCCTCATGAATCGCCATGGTGTAGTTTATAAGGTTTATGCATGTTGTACATTATGCCCTAAAAAAAAAACAACATTTTGAACACCATAGCAAGGTTGTTCCACCACACAATATGCAAAACATCAAAACTCTACTCAACAAAATTGTGACACTTGGGGAAGTATGTGAAACTCCCCTTTTTATCTTCATCATAATACATGTTTTGTAAATAAACTTGGCATAGTTCCACATGAAAACAAAATCACAAATGAAGGTTTTTTGGTTTTAAACATATTTGCTCAACCCCCATACAATTTCCAACATTGGAACCACATCGGTCAAGTGAAGAACAATCTCAAATCACACAAGTATTCATAATTGGCCTTTATAGTTTCACGAATAGAAGCATCTTGGGCCATCTTGATTAACAAAATTTTGAACTCTTCAAAGACCACCTTGTTTGGAAAAATCATAATAATCCATATGGTTTTAATGTTTCACACAATTTCGAAACCTTTGGTTTCACTATTACAAAAACATGGTTTTATGGCCCTAGCAAATTGACTACAATAACTATAGAATCACACATAGTCATTCCATAATGGCTAACCATGTCTCTTTCCACTAAACCAAAATGTAAGTGTGTCTAATATGATTGACTTAAACTAGCATTGTAATCACATCAGAAATTTGCAACTACACGTGGAAATTCCTTTGCTTACATGTATTATGTAACTTTACTTGGGTGATTAAAAAAAATCATCAAATCTTTTACGCAAATTACAACATGTCACATATGATTGAATTATGTTAAGATTGATACTAATATAATTTGATGTGGACTACAACATATCACATGTGACCGATTTATGTCATCGTTGTAATTTTAAAGTTGCCACATTAAATTAATATATGGATAATATTCCCAAGATAAATTTTGAAACATTGACAAAAAAATAATTTTAAGTTTATATTGATAATGCATTAACCAAATCTTTACCAATTAATATTAATAATCAAATTTTGAAGTGTTTATTATGATTCTAATGATGAGCACATCATGTGTTTTGAAATCATCAAATGCAGGAAAATTAAAATATATATATATATAATATAAATTCAATCCCTTTGAACTCCAAAATGTGAAAGAAAAATTCATATCATATTTCTGCTAGCCCATCTTCAAACAACATCTAGATAGTGTAGCAAATTCTCATAGAACCATTCAAGGTCTACATAATTATTTGGGACAAAAAAAGGACAATGAATTGATTTTGATTTACAAAAATTGGGCATGATCCCAAATTGTCCCATTCTACTAATGTTGGCCTAAAATATAATTTTGTAACAACCTATCACATAATGTATCAAATACCTACCCATATAATCCAACTGAAGCATTAAAAAATTATGTTCCGTTAGTTTTCGATTCAAATAGCTTCAATCGTAAGTTGAATCTGGCAAATGAAGGGTAAATGGAGATATTAACCACCATTACCATAAGTTGTCGCATCTTCCTTTACACTTTCTACTCCATCACTTTCCCATCCACTAGTAGTAATTAGATTTGCAAGAACAACTATAGTACCTTTTACATTCACAAGAAGTTGAATTGATTCATCAATGGAGATTAGAGCTTGCAGACCTACATATATATGCATCAAATTTGTTTAACCTAAACATGTCAAACTATGTAGGGTCAGTTTAAATTTTATTTGTTACTTGTCAACCACAAGGTTCCTTCCTCACAATTACTTTCCATTCTCTTTCCCTAGGATCACTAAAAAAAACACTTGATCCTCATGTAATGGGAAAACAAATGATTGGTCTAAAATGGGAATTAAAGACCCTAAGTTAAAAAAAGTGAAACCATATTCATTTCTCTTCACCATTGCGCTACTCCCAATGTAATTAACTTCACCCAGTTTCACAACAAAACAACAAGGCTTAGTACCTTGTAGTTCAATTCTAGAATTTTTTCAACCCATCCCACACATTCCAATTTGTAACCACTAGTCTATGGTAATTTGGTCTCGACACGCATTCATGTTCAAAAATTGTTGTTACACCACTATCATGTATTATCGAATGTTCTTCAACACCTAAAACCCTAATATGGTTATTAAACACCCACATTACTCGATAATTCTAAACCTCAAGTGTAGGTGGCACAGATATATGCACCACATCTTTTTCAATTTTATCCCCTTCTTTGACTATTGTAGTAATTGAATTTCTTATTTACTCTAGAAATGGGGGCATTTCCTTACGGTAATATGGGAACACATGAACATTTGTTCAAGATCAACCTAGGGCAAATCTGAATTCAATCTTCTTTTGATTTCATATTTGTACTTATTCCACATATTTCTGGCCACAATTTTCATTACAAACTTAATTCAGATGAATGAACGTTGAAACAATGTCATGATAACATCCAGATTATTAGATTTTTAATCAAAATTAGTCATTTTATTAATTTTTATGCAATTTATGTTTAGGGTAAGGGATAGTAGTAGCATATTTATTGAAAATTTTATCATAAACTTGACATCAATATGGAAGAAGTTACATGCGCCATGTTGAAATCAGGTCCACATTAAGTGGCACAAATGAATGTGCCATATCCCATAAGTATGCATTCATGATTCGTGCATGCCCATTTATTTGAAGCACTTCATCATTCATACAAACATCTTCTTTCTCATCCCAAACTCTTCAACTTATGGCTGCAAAATCATGTAAGTACTATGTGCAAAACCCTAATGCTTCTTTTGGTGCATAGCCTTTTGCCATGCTTATTTCTAGTCTTTCTTTATTTCTCACAAATCCTTTTAGGGTTTTGAAGTAATGTTCAACAAGCATTACTACAAAATGTGGGTGCAATTCACTAATCCCCATTCAATGAACCAATGAATTCACTCAAAATCCAATTAAATCATTTGGTGTATAGGGACACCTTTTGTTATAGCGAGGGTACATCCACCCTATGTGGACTAGACTACATAGTTCCAATTCCTCCACTAAATGGACCAAGAGGTGTGTCATAATATCAAAGAATGAAGGAGGGAATTCCCATTCCAACAAAACCAATGTTAATGCCAAATCTTGTTTAAGATCCCCTATTGTGGCCAAGTTCACAACTTTTTGATAATTTGTGATAGATGAATAAGGGCCATCTTATAATTCTTTGCCATGAGATTTTGTAAGCATAAAGGCAAGATTTCTTGCATCATCACATGATAATCATGTGACTTCATCCCCTTCATCTCTCCATCCTTGTGAATTTTCTTTCTTAGTGAAGACACAGTGAAATGGTGTTTTTAAATTGCCAACAATTTGTATGAACCTTTTTTTTTTTCATCTATCAACACAAACAACCCTGCAAGTTTAATCATCCTATCTACAACTTCATGTAGCCATAGATGTGGCCATATGCCACATTCTTTGAGGTCTTCCAAAAAATTTGGTATGTCCTTTGCACCAAATATTGTCTTCATCACATTTTCACATAGATTATTTCACAATGCATGACATCTAAGTGTTATGGATTAGCAAACCCTAACCAACAAAAAAACAATGCATGATATTACATTCAATACATAAAACTCACTAGATCACCATCCCTTAGAAACCATAATGACATATATGTCCAATCTAGGAACTACAATTTACAAAAATAGTTCAACATTAAGGCGTAGATATTTACTTACTTCTCGATATGGCAACTAAAACATGATGTTGACCTTCTTGATGCCAAGTTTGTGTATAGGGTCAAGTCTAACACCAATTATGTTTCTTGGACCTTATAGCCATGATTTTTGTTCAATGCCCCATTGGACTATTTTTGTAGTAGTTACTCATTCAAACACAGCCTTAAATTATGTTTTTTCATTGAAGGCAGTATGAGCTCTTTAGTAATGATAGTTCCTTGGCAAATAATGTCGACTATCACAATATAAAATCTTCTTCAATTTCCTTGAAGACTAAGATTTAATAGCTAGACCGCAAGGTGGGCATCCCACATGCCCTTTGGTTACACAACCTACAAAAAGCCCATAAGTTGGAAAGTCATTTATGCTCCACATACACATAACTTTTAATGTGAATGTCACCCCTAAGTATGCATCAAAAGTTTGTATGCCTTGCCACAAGACTTGTAATTCTTCAATTAGTGGCTACAAGTACACGTCCACATTTATAAATGTTATTGATTATTTACTAGGAATAATTAAAGTCAACATCATAAAATATCGTTTAGTTTCTAACCAACGTAGCAGAGTGTAATTTAGTAAAGTCACAAGCCATGTTGAATGGTAAAACTCAAATCACCAAATGGATTGACCTCGTCAAGTGCCAAACCTAATTTCACATTTCGTGAGTCATTGGCAAAATTTGGCCATTTATCATTAATGTGTTTCCAACTCATGGAATTTGGAACAAATCAAACTAGGCCATCTGAACTAGCTCCATTTTTGTGTGAGGTCAACAACTCTGCCAAGGATTTGCACTTGTACATGCATAATAATCATGGGGTTAAAAGGAAATGTCAAACTACCTTCACTAGAGTTTCTTGCAAACCCTTCAACAAATCTACTAACATCGCATTTTGGACATTTTTGCACATTAGATAAGGTTTTTATAAAAAACACACACCCATTTGTGCATGCATAAATATACTCATAACTTAATCCAAACACCTTGATTGTTTTCAGTGCCTCATATGTGATTGCATGCAACTTATTCCCCTTTGGCAACAATTCCTTTTGCAACAAAGAAAACAACTCATTCATGAAGCTATTGCTAACCCCATGAATTGTCTTTAAATTCAACAACAATAATAAGGTTAACAACATACTTGTGGATGAACCTTCATGCAAGAGGGTTAAAGCTTTTGTGAACATTGTTTCCATCAAGGCTTCATGATGTTTTTGGGGAGGAATGTCATTAATATCATCTGTAAGACCCTCCAAAGGCTGATTATCTAATGCATTATGCTCTTCACATACATGTTGCAACCCATTGACTATTGCAAAGGCTTCAACAATCATCTTGTGAAGTTCAACTTATGGGTCAAATGGACACAAACTAGCCAATTCAGATGTCCTTGGGTTTCTTAAGCTCCCATATTCCTTTTTTTGATAATTAGTATTTATTGGTGCATCTCCTTCTATGGGCCTTTGTTTGGTCCAAGCATAGAACTAGCCTCAATACAACAATAGATCAATAACACATTTCTTTCCCTAAATATTTATAGTTCATGAATACATGTGTATATTAGAAGAGCCAAAGTTGAAACTAATGTCCAAGATTGAGGTGGGAGAAAATAAGAATAGATTTTGAATTTATGTACATTTAAAAAAAAGTTTATAATCCTTGTAGAAGTTTAAAGTATTGAGGAATTTTCCATACCACCATTGGCCACTAAAAATAGGGATCATGCCCATGCAGTCTCAAATGTTTCTTAATTGTGCTATAATGTTGTGGCCTTGCACCATGGCAACACGTGCATGGGCATTCATAGCTTGCTAAGCCCTGCCAGGTTGCCTCCAAATCTTCAACTTCAAATAAGGTTTGAGCATTGATAGGACCTTAACATTTTTGTTACATCTATTAAAGTTTCTACAACAAATTACAAAGATGGCATTAGTTCATATCATGCCAAATCAAAGATGGAAAAACATCAAATCAAAACTCATCTTTTCGTGTTTATTAAATTATATCAATTTATGCAAATTTCAATCACTAATTAATGTTAAGGGGGTAGGATGATTACATGATTTGGATGAACATGGCATTTAGGACAAAGATTGTTCGTGGAACATTATAGTTTTGAATTTTAAATTTTTATTGGTTTCGAATTATGATGATGTGACTTGGGACTGCCCAAAGAGGGAAGATTTAGGGAAGAGGAGTCTTAGACACAATTTGGAGGAAGTAAGGATAATCATAGGTACTTTGTAGTAGAAAACCACATTGTTTTTGGATAAACCTTAGATTCTATTTTTCTATTATAGAACATGGAATTTTGTTATAATTTGAATGGATTTTTTAAAAATAAAACCAAGAAGTACAGACTTTTGCAATGATTTTCCATGTCCATATTGTTGCGTGAATTTCTTGTAGTATCATAAATGTAATGTACTAAATTGTAATTTTGACTTTGGATTTTTCGACATTATACTCTGAAATGAAAATTCTAGTTATATGAAATAACCATGAATTTAGTGTTTTAATGAACTATAGAATCAAATGTGTTTAAAATCAAGGCATAAATTTTGAATGTGTGCATATTGTAGTGCAAATTTGTTATTACAGTAGTGTGAAATAATTCTACATGGATTAAATTTCACTTTTATTAATTAAATTCATAAGGAAAATTATATTCAAAGTCCCTTATCATACTAAATTGTCATTCAGCAAATAAAACTCCATTAAACAAACCTAGAAAAACACATGTATTGATGGCCATTTCAAATTGTTTGATGGGTCAAAACTCAAATACACCCTCTACATAATAAATGGTGCATAAAATAAGGTGACCTTAAATTTGGAATTACAATTGCAAACAAAGGAAGTAGGACTGACAAGCAAAACAAGTGATAAAATGGTCTAATGATCACCTATTCATGAATAGTCCCACATGACTATGGGTCATACCTTAGATTTGTCCACCTTGATAAACAATTCTAATTTGACAATTATGCATTGTAAGCAACGGACTTAACATCAATATTGTAGGTCCATCAAGTTCCAATGCATTGCATTAAGAAGATTAGGGATATAGTAGTTGTAGGTTGTTAACCAATTTTTTGAGTTTTTTTTACAGTTGACACAAATTATTCCATGTAGAGAAGTAAAGTCTTGTTCATGGGTATAATCAAGCCACAATGTCAAAGCAAATACATAGTTAAACATTTTGTCAAGTGAAGAAAATTTGACAAGGCTTAATGGATTCCATAAAAGATGATACAACTCCCAAAATGAATGACATTCAAAAGGCTAACTCTAGTAGTAATTGACCTTGGATTTGAAACATGGCCAAAATTGAGTTGATTATAGATGCTTTATCACACTAATTCTGCCAAATGAATGTTTAAAATATAATTATGAAAATGCCAAAATTAAATGAACAAGCATCAACAAATAGGTAATTTTAGGGCAAAGACCATAATTGGTGAAAAGCAAACATTTAATTATATGGTAGATTAAAAGAGGTTGGCATCATACATTATGTTTTATCTACTACAATAATTTTTGATGGGATAATGTTTAATTACAAATGGTAGACATAATTGATCTAGGAATTTTAAAACAAAGGTGAAGATTATTCATATACATTTTGGTAATTTTCACACAATGTAACTATGACTAACTTACCTAACAATTAATTAATACCTAAAGTTGTACAAAAATAAATGAACGCACATGTATTGGGAGGTTTTGAATCCAACTCATGGTCATTATATGAGATGTAGACAAGGGGAATGCAAGCCGCAACAAATGTCTGAGAGCTATTTGGGAAGAGCTAAAGTGCAAAGAGTAATGGAGCTCCAACTTTTTTTTCAAACTTCAATAGACAGAGAGCAAGCAACATCATGGATGATTTCACTTGCCAATATATAGAGTGTAAAGGATGCAATGTTAGTTTTAGGTGGCAAAGTCAACTTTTCAACCTACAAGAGAATGGACAACGGGAAAACATTGTCATGTGGGATAAAGGATGTTGCATATGTCATACAGTAACTTTTGTAATTCGTCAAGACCAAGAGGTGATGGAGGGCATGAAACACGATGAGGTAATTGCAACAAAATACAAAGAACTTAAGCGATGCACCATCATTCGAAATCAAGAACGCCTTAAGAAATTTTAAGTCTAGGATGGAAATAAGTGTTTCCATCTCCCAACACATATAAACAATTTTTCAATTCATACATCATCTCATTTTTTATAGTTTGAAATCAAAGTTCATGATTTCTATAGCAATTGAGTGACTGAGCAATAAGTTTTTGGCCATGGTTGCCACCACAAAGTTCATTTTCTCAAAACCCTTAATTGTTCAATGTTCAATTTTCATTGAATTATCAAAATAAATTGTGGTTAATGATTGTAGGCCATTTTATCATCTTGTAAACATAATCCACAAACATTATTATTTTGCTTCAACTTTTTTTAAAAATTTATTTTACAATTAACATTTATTTGATAGAAATTAATCACATTGTCGGGTGGGGATGTTATCCAACATCGATCAATAAAATCCTAAATAATTTAGGTCATTGATAATTTTTTTCTAAAAAACTAATGTAACTAAAATTAGTCATATGCCAATAAAAAATGTGTTCACCTCTAAGCTTGAATTTCCAATTTGAATATCTTTTCATCCATTTTAGTTAACATACACTTCCTTCTTTTCCATTCTTCTCTTACAATTAAAGTTTGTCAATTCACACAAGTCTTTTACCTTCACATGCTCTCTCTTATTGTTAGTTCCTCTCACATATTATCTTCCTCACTTTGTAGGTATCACACATTCATAATGTGCTAGTTGTGTTTTAAAAAATTCCTTTAAATGCTACTTTTAGTTTATTCATTTGCATTGTTAAAAAAATAAAAAAGTTGCAAGTGAAACCATATATTCCCAGAGCAAGTGCGAAAGTTGAAGCTTCGAGTTGACAAAACTTTGAGGCCTTGACGCAATGAATGGCTTCGCATAAACAAAGCAAAGTGGTTGACATTAATTCAAAATTGAGGAAAGGAGAAAAGGGTTCGGAAATAGATCATTCATCGAAGGTTGACAAGGATTTTGGTGAAGAAAACTTGGCAAATGAAATAGAAGATCAATCTTCAAAGAGCATAGAAAAGGAGCCACCAAAGAAACAAGTATTTTTCATGGTCAACATTTGTTCACATTTTTGTTGTAGGCTAAAAATTATTTTTAGTTATGGGAAGGCAATGAGGTCTTGTTTTTTAATTTCTAGGGTGACATTATCATCATGATTAAAATATGTGTAGGAAATTTTTCTCTTAGCATATGTGATTGGTCTTGTAGATTATTGTGTTCAACTATTGAACATTTCCATCATAGTTTTAAAACGAAAGTGAGAGTTGTCCAACATTGGTCAAATCATAGTGATTTAAAATGCATGTTGAAATGATTGTTTATAACATGTACCATTATATACTTCATGTGTTCACCCAAAGGAATAGAATGAAATCATTGAGGGATCAAATTAGGTTTCATAAAATCCATAGGTGGGGTAAAAATAACTAGAATTGAAGGTTTTTTTATTTAATTTTTTCAAAAAACTAAAATCAAAGGTTAATAACAAAATCAAACAACCACCCAATATTGGTATGGACCAATGTTGGCCATTTATGGAGTTTTGATCTTTTGACCCAAGTAATTGACCAAGTTTGCAGTTGGATATCAATAACCTACCAACCAGTTATTGAATTTTCAAATTTTAATAACCTTCTTGGACGATTGGAATTTCATAGAGGTAAGTAATCAATCTTAAAACTCTAAACATGTTTGTGATACAAATAATTTAAAAATAATTTTTAAAAATATATAACCTATTTTAATTATGTAATATAACTAACACTTTTCAAGGTGGGAATTTGAAAATCGACCCTTATGCATAATTATTGTGTTTATTACCAGAAACATAACCAGGATAATTGAAATTTAATGGGTATTACTTTAATGAACAATTACCCATTAAATTTCAATTATCTTGGTTACCCATTTTAGTTTTAATTACCCATTTTAAACAAGTTCAAGTCTTCTATAAAGGAAAAAAAATTTTAAATTAAAAAAATAAATATAAACTTGACTTCACATTACATTGGCAAGTTATTACATTTGATTGATTGCACGTAATTAATATTGCATAATCTTTATTTTGAACTATGTACACTAGTTGAACAAATTAATACTACATGAATCGAAATTGTTTAATTATGTGTAATGGAGATGGAACTAGACCTGGTCTCAAACTGGACCAGCTCAAAATTCCTTGTGAAAGGAATTAAAGGTTCAAAAGATCTGAAGAACAAAAGAGAAAAAGAAATGAGTTTGACCTGAAAATGGAGGTTGTTTTTGAAATCATGAACTGATCAACACCAGTATGGAGTATGGACATACCCAGAGGTACATGTAAATCTGATTTGAATACACAGTAGGAGCTCAGAGTAAGATTTAGGAGCATAGTGGCAAGCTAAAATCAGTTGCATCCACTAGGTTTAATAAAACCATTATTATGTAACTTACCATTGCACTAAGTTCTTCACCAAGGTTCCACTTCATTCATATTTTCATATTCCTTTTAGATTTTGGCAGATTGTGTAAATCCAGATATGTTATCTGTGAAATTATTCAACCTTCCCTAGGAGTCAAAAGTCTAGTCTAAAATTGGAATTTGAAACAATGATCTATCTATAAAGCAAGGTAGTTTGTTTTGTCAAGCTAAGATCTCCCAAACCAAAACACTTCATGTTGTGTTCTTGGTATCTTTGGAAAACAATCAATAAGCTCTCAATAAGTAGTGCACCAACTTGGTTTGAGATTGTTTGGAGCTGTGGTGTGAAAGTTATTGATTAATGAATCATTTCTCAATGAAAACTCAATCAAATTGAAACTGAAAACTGTATTGGAATTTGGGAGCAATCTTGGTGTTGTTGGAAATCCCTGGGCAAGTCAGATTTAATAGAGTTTGTTTCAAAACTAAGGTGTGGAAGATATTGATTTTTGAGTGGATTTTCTTGCTAGAAATTCAAACAAATTGCAAAAGTTGGGTTTGGAAAGAAAAATCAGTTGAGCCCTCAATGTGTTCACACCTGGGCCAACAACACAATCTACTTTATTTTAAGTGAAAAATCAGATTTCATATGGGATACATGTTAGGGTCAAAACTTTATTTTAGCTGATTCTTGTCTCAGGTAATTTAACAAGTAGACAAATCATATTCTAGCCCCAAAGCACTGGTTATAAGACTTTAATTTTTGAACCAAATTGAGTTTTGATATAGAAAAATCATGAGGCAAATGGTTCAGCAAAGATAGTAAATTCATAATTTTCATTTTAAATAATTTTCCACTAACATCATGATGATCAATCCATTCTTTTCCGGTATAGGATCATATTTTTTGAAAGGGTTTGCATGTTGTAAAACTCTCCTTGGAGGTAGTTGCCATTGCTAGAGGTCATTAAAATTGAATTCTAACTTTCAAGTTGTCTACCACAAACTGGGTACCACCAAGAGCTCTGTCATGTATAAGCATCACAATTGTTATGATAGATTTGTAACAATTAGAATTGTAATGAAGGATTTATATAAGGACTAGAGCTCATCTACCCACACATCATATGTAGGCCTTTATAAGCATTTCCACATCCAATATAATGTGCAAGTTATTTGCATTGTTGAATGGGTTTCTGGTTATGGAAGAACCTCTAGTTCTAATTCTAACAAATAAACCAGCATTGCCTCAGTTCTGGTTCCAAAAATTAGACCTGATTCCAGTTAGGTTCTTATTAACTTTGACTGGAATTGATAGTTAACCATTAGTTAACCTTAGTTTTGAAAATGAGACCCAATTTCAATTTGAATCTTTATTAATTGAAATCAGAATTAACAATTATAACTCGAACAAGTAACCATGTAACATGGGTAATTGCCCAATCCCCACCCATGAACATGATGAAATCATGTAGAGTGTGGAATGAACATCAATTAATTACTGGTATAGCCCATTCTAATGGGACCCTGAGACCTCAAAAGAGACTTGGGGATGAAATGGAGATCCTTAACTTCGTTTTGCTAACAAGCAACTTTGACCATGATTCTCTTCATCCTAGAGTTGATTGGCCAATTTTTTTTAATATAAAGAAAAGAAATTAAAAATGTTGAAATGCTGAAATGAAATGATTTTTTGAGATCTTCAATTCTCGTACTTCCAAAAAATATATTACCAAATTTCTATGCATTGTTTAAGTAACCTAGATAACCAAAAACATAACACAATGTTCAAATATTATTATGTTTATATCTTGTTTATAACCAATTTTTACTAAATTTTCCTATGGATGATTGCTACTTGGAGAACATCACAAAATTGACCCAACCAAAACAATATCCCAGACTTGCAATATCCCATGTCTATGTTAAGTTTTTAAGGGATTCCCCCCTCCCCAGCTTCAAAGGGGATTTGTTTACTTTTATTTTCATAGAAGGATTTGTGCCTGGTCTCAAAAGGAATTTATTTACTTTCTTTGTAAAGGGGATTTATGCCCACCAGGTGACTGGGTTTTCCCAAAGCTTTGTGTTAAATTTTGATGGATTCAACCCAACCTACACAAGTGCTATAACTCAACTTCTTTCAACTAGAATTTTGTCTCATGTTGAATTTTGAATAGGGTGCCCGAGATTCCTAACATACTTGACTAAACATGCCCAAGAATACCAAAGCCTTGATCATGTAGCAGACTTGAATTTGTGGTCCTCTTTTGAACATTTCTTCAACTTGCTTGAGTGAACCATACCTCTAAACCATTTCTTTTACCCCTATCCCACCTCAAAACTAAATGACCTCTCTTTAAAGCTTCAAAATGAGTTGAGCATTTTTTAACAACCTTATATATGAAAACTCGTGAATTATTCATCTAATCTTATTTTTATCTTGGTATGTTGGACATGAACATTTTATATCAATTTACTTTTACATGCTTAATATTCATGCATGCACATAAGTTTGGAACTAGAAAATATGTTAATTGCATTTGAAATATTCATTGCATGGGATATTCACCTTGGTATATGTGAAAGCAACATTGATAGTAACAATTGGTACCTCTTTACATTTCTCTCTTTTACCATGTTTAGTAATAAGGTAAAGCTTGAACGTGAATCATGAAGTTTGTAACAAATTTTATGATTGTAAAAAGCCAAATCACACATAGTGTGGTGGCAAGTGTTGCCCTAACTTTATTTGGTGATAAGTGATGTGGCATTTTTTGATGATACCTACCATCATCACCTTAAGTTATCTTTGTGCAAAAGTTGCAGGCTATCCACACCAATGCAACTTTGGGTAACTACAATCACATCATAACCAACAAATTTCAATGCATGTTCACACCTATAAGAAAAATATTTTCTTTCCCCTCCCATTCTTTCTTCATTGTTTACCTAATGTTTGTTGTTCAAGAGGAGTTCAAAGAAGGAAAGCCAATAGGGGGCCAAGTGGGAGATTAAGACGATGAACTACAAAAAATGTAATCCACCATCATAGAGGACAATTATGCTTTCTTTCTTTCACACTTTAAGATCTTAAGATGTTTCAATAGCCATTGAGGTTTGCACCCCTCCCTCTTTTGCTTACTTGATTTTATTGGGATTTAATCAATCAAACAAAGACAAAGTAAGGTCTTTGTTTTTAGTTTTTTTGCTTAATGTTTACATTTTAAAAGGAATTTTGTTTTAGATCATTTGATGTACTCTTGTTGCTTACTATAATTTTTCATTTTCTTTCCTTATTGCATGTCTAACTTTTTGGGTGTGCAATTACTTTAGTCACAACTCAAGAGAATTTTGAAAGGGAAGTCAAAATTTCCCCCTCTTGCTTAGAGGATTTTTTTAGCAAGTTGGTGTCATTGCTCATTATTTTGTAGGTAATTGATGTCCTTTTTTCTTGCTTAAGCACATGTTTCAAGAAGATTGTCATGTTTATTTTTGAACAATCAATTTTGTTTGTTTGTTATTTTTTCATCTTGTAGAAGACGTGCTTTCTTTTGTTCACAAAGGATGGGAATTGTGAGGATTCTATTCATGGTCATCGCATCATGTTGTGATCACTCAAGAGATGGACACGAAGGATGGACGAGTGATGTCAAGGTTGTAACAAATATGGATTGTGCAATGATGAGAGAGATGGATGAGAAATAGGGAACATTAACATTGGGGAAGGAACCTTGAACATTGAGTTATTTGCTCCTATTTGAAGTTGTTCCATAACATTATTACAAAATCTTCAAATCTACATTTTTTGAAGATTTGAATGTTAATTAATAATGTGATTTAACACCAAGTTAATCATTTTGTCACATCACTTGCCATTGATTAATTCTAATGTTTAGTAATATTGCATGTGTATTGATGCCTATTTTTAACATCCTAATTGCATTAACATCACCATTAACACAAGTGTTGGCTATAAATCTTGATTTTGTTATCCTCCTTTTTTTTCCAACATGTAATAATTTTTGTTCTTGTTATCTTCATTCTATTTTTTAAAAGGCAACTACCTTACCTTATTTTGGTGTTTTTTTCCTTCAATATTAAATAATGTTGGGTGAATAAAATCCTAGATATTACTAAAGACCTTCAGGGTTGGTGAAAAAAAACCTACATAGAATCACAAAATGTGTGTACATATAGGATTTACAATTTACGATTTTTGAAATGATCCTACCTTTTAACCTCCCCCTCAATGCATGCATGTTTCAATTCACACCTCCAATGAATTGATCTCCTTTGAATAAGGATTGGATGGACCTTTCAACCCCCCCCCAACCTTTCCACCCTCCACCAAAATCCATCATCACATTTCTTTGTGTCATTGTGGTTTTTTGGGGGTCAAAAACATCTTCATTTGGATCATATTCTCTTGTTGAGGTGATCTCATGGGCACAATTTTCACCATCATTAGTATTGTGACCTTCATCATTTTTCTTATAAGGATTGGTGTTGACAATTACACAAAGAAATATTCATGAAATTTTGCTCACAAATGAAACCCCACAACACTAACAATGAAAAAATCCATAAATTTGGGAGTTAAACAAAAACCAAATTAAAATTGGGTTCAAACAAGCAACAAAATCGCTACTCCCAAATTCCAAAGGAATAAAATGAGAAGTTTAATTGAAAATCCATTTCAAACAAAAACAACATTATGTTTTCAATGCCTTGAAATCTTTGTTTGTCTTTATTCTTTAGACAATATAAAAAAAAGGAAATAGTAATTTCAATTAGAACTTCATAAGTAGCTTGTATATATAACAACATCTAAAGTTGAGAAAAATCAAGATTGCATAGGTGTTTGAAATTGAAGCCAAGTGGTGATATGAAAAATTGGTTTAAAAGGAAGAAGGACACAATGACTTTATAAGCAGCTTGAGTATAATGGATCCCATCCCACTCAATGTGTTCCTTTGGGTTAGGTGCAGTATTGATATTCACAAATTGTGTGCTTCCCGTAGACAAGGATACATTGCCATTATCCTCGCAAGTCACATTTCGATTGTAGTTGTATGCTCCTCCAAACCCACAACATACTTCCAATATAGTACTAGGATTAAAACTTGTTTTACCCGCCATATTCCCACAATGGGAAAACCAACCAAAACACCCATTTGTCATCATAACTTTAGCTAGGGTTGAAATTAGTATCATGTTTTTAGATCATGTTGGAAATTTTCAAAGATTAAATCATAAATTGATGACCAAGAATGTGAAGCAAAATATACATGTAGAATAGAAAAATACCATATTGGGCTAGATTGGTAACAATTCAATGAAGGCATTGTAAAAGTTGAATTGGATAATCAATGTGCCATCTGTTTTGTAGCTTTCTTGAAGGTTGGTGAGTGCTTGTTTGAATTTTGTGTTGAACAACATGTTCATTTTGTTATATTCATCCAAGCAACCAATGGTGTCATGGTGCAGTCCCCGACAAGGGGGTCAAAATCGAAGAACTATAACCTTGAGGTGGTTGGTTTCCAACTATGATTGTTCTTGCTCCACTTGCATGAAGTTGCTGCACATTATTTTGATGTTATATGTTAGTTTTCCCCTTTCATGGGAACCCATCCATCCACCCACCACCCAAGTATCAAAACCGGAGCTCTTTTTGGTCAGAGCCTTGCAGAAAAAAATAGTAATATGGTTTTAAACAAAGTGCTTACAATAGGTTTTTTCCCAATTGCAAACCCAAACAATGTTTGCGAAGGTTTTTCACTCTTGTTGTTATGTATGTAGCTGCATATACGGTTTATTGTTCATGACAACAACAACAATGAAAATACTAGAAAACTTCAACCCATAATTCATATAAATTCAATAAGTATTGCACAATACACTTGTCAAATACATGTTTCAATACTCTATTTCAACTTGAATTTGCAATTAGATCAATTGATTTCTATTCCATTTGGGTTAGATAAAGTGGTTGTTGACAAGTTTCTTTTACCTCCACAACAAAATCCACAAGATTCAATGACTTGGGTAAAATCTCATCTATAGCAGTTTGTGGTGAGGCTCCTTCAAAATATGTGTTGTTGAAGTCATTTGTTCCTATCTCTGGTATCAAATATGCCACGGTGTGGTGTAGATGGCTTTGAAAAAGTGTGGAAAGAATACATGAACAAATAGTATTCATATTGTATGTTAATTTCCTCCCAAAAAAATCCAAACCAAAGGAGAAATATTTTGTTAGGACAAGAAAAGTGGATTGTCTACCGCCCAATCCAAAAACTAGTGACCACCTTATCAATGACATGTCCTTCATATGCTCACACACACACCAAAGTGGAGTTGGACAATGGACCTTACAACAATTGAGTTATTTTATAAAGTTTGTGGTGATGAAAAAAATCACCACATTATAGGTTACGAGAGGTGCAAATTTAAAGAAGTGTAAGTAATAAGAGTAGTGTTGTTTCTTTTACTTATGTGGGGAGTTGAAAAGTGCTTTCTTGTAGAAAAATAATTGATCAAGCTCAAGTTGAAGGTAGATGGGAGCTATGATATTGTTAGGTAGAACAATTGTTCTTCAAATATGCAAAGTTGACTCTATGAGTGTAATCGGTTTGGAATCCTTTGTCCAACTTTAGTAAAAATGGGTTCAAAAAATGGGAAACAAAAGGCTTGAGCTGCAACCAACCAACCAACAACAATAACAAGTATTTTAGTTTGCACACTAAAAATCAGATTTTCTTCTTTGTTGACACATGTTCAAAAGTCGAGATAAGACACCAACCATCCCAAAATTATTATGTGAGTAATTTAACATATTGCAATTGGGTTGTAGTTATCTTTTAACTTTAAAGAAAAAGAAAACATCAACTATTATGTATCAACTTGGCAAGGGGAGGGGTTGGGTTGAAAATTAACAATGTACATTCTTTTCTAACTAATAGAGGATCTTGTATATTTCATTCCACATTTTGTTGATAATTTGGGTGAATCCATTGCAATGGAAATGATCAGCCACATGGTGAACAAGGATTGGTTTGTTCAAACATGAGTTATTTGAAACATGGCAATGAATTCATGATATTTACCTATGAAGTCAACAATGAGTCGGCCATCAGAGTAGCGGTTGTGTCCTGGCTCATTAGTGAAAGTATAGGATTCACCATATGGATAGTTGAGAGTGGTAGTAGTGAGCCCAGGTTTGAAGAGTTGTATGTTGCCTTTGTCTGTAAGTGAATCTCTGAATATGAAAACTGCTTGTGGACATGTAAAAGAATTGGATAGCAATGACCAAGTAGCACTTGCAGGCAAGTCTAAAGTGATCATACTACTGGAAGAGTTGGTGATATAAGACTCCTCATCACCATCTGTATCATTTACCATTTGCAAATGGGGACCTGACATAGTAGTAGGAGCAACACTGAAACTTTTATGTCCAGTACTGCTAACATTGTGATGGATGCCGACATTGTCATGATTGTGACTTGCTTGTGCAGCAATTTTGCGAGCTAATTCTGCATGACTTGCTGAGAACAACAACAATGTGGCAATGTCGACAGACATTGCCTTTCTGCATTGGTAGATTATTATGAAGTGCAGAAGCATGGTTCCAAAGCATTTGAACCTGCTTCAAATTAGGCTAGATTAAAGCAATCATGTTCCAGACTACTTCATGATAGCCTTGCAGCACAAAATCAAATCTAGAAATTAATTTCAAAATCATTTGTAGGAATTAGGCTCTCTTACTAGAAAATTGGGTGCAAAGAAAATTGACAGAATTAGCAATACAAGCCAAAGAATACACAAGCAATAGAAGAATAGGTAGCAAAAGTCTAGAGGAGGTGAATTGGATGAGTGATCAGTGTGGCACTCACATGTATGAATCTGTCAAGCTTTTGCTCCAACAGATGTGGATGTACAAGCTGAGAAGTGATCTACTGATCAGATGCTCCAGGAAACATAGCACTCCTCTGCAATTTTATGTGTCCTGCTGGCTTTCATGGGCTTGATACTTCAAGTGCCTACTATGATGTTGAAATCAACACCCACGCATTCCAAATGTTTTGTCCCTTTGTCTTGCAAGCATTTGCAGCTGCACATGGCAAATGATAATAAAACTTATCAACTCGAAAATCCCATCTGCAACCCAATAAACCCAACAAGTACAAACAACATGAAATTGTTCCTTATTTGCTGCTTACCTCTCTTTCTTGTTCTTCATTGACCGTGATTATTGGTAGCAAAATTGTGAGAGACGAGACAAGTAAATTGAGTTCAGCTGTTGCAAGAACACATATTTGTTCTTGCATGCGTGTTCTCAGTATCAAGTAGATCTACATCTGATTTTTGCAGTTGTCAATGCTATGGAATCATCATTGACAGCTTGAAAAATCAGAGGTAGATCTACTTGAATTTGAATTCTGAGAAGAAACAAAACAAATATAATTTGCTTGAGAAAAGCTAGCTGGAAATTCACAATATTTCCATACAGCCCACCATCTTCCGCAAAAAATCCACAAGACCTTGGCATTGAATAGAGAATATAAACCAAATGGAAAATGGGAAATCGAAGGTGATCCTGAATATTGATGCAGATATCAATTGGGCATTTCCAAAATATGTGCTCAGCTGCAAAAAAAAACCTGCTCCACCAATAAGAAAAACAACCCACATAA
>Ga0116228_10000211_pt1 | contig 41400 bp, 31 predicted proteins | sample S1TSphfallax_2_FD_89694 | JGI IMG/M metagenome (GOLD analysis project Ga0116228, IMG submission 89694) | Host-associated microbial communities from peat moss isolated from Minnesota, USA - S1T2_Fc - Sphagnum fallax MG | ecosystem: Host-associated > Plants > Peat moss > Unclassified | place...
AACTTTTGTCTGTTGAGCTCCGCTCTTGTGCGGAGAGTTCCCTACAAAGCGTACACCGACCAAGACCGCATTACGAACGGTCCCCGAGGTTATTCCCGCGTGACGAAGACCCTATCGAGCCCCTCAGCGTGCTGGATTGTGCCGAGTTTTGCGTCGCAGTCAGCGCGAAGCGGCTAAAATAAGTTTTACTGGCGCCACAGTTCCGAGCCCTGCCTTCTCATCTGAGCGCGCTGCGGTGCGAGCGCGCCGCGGCGATATCGGGCCCGTTCATTGACAATGAATAACAGCGACGACACCGGAATGAGAGCAATGGGTTAAACGAATTATTAGTGTGCGGGGTAGGCGTCGGGCACTATCTCCTGGTAGCGGAAAAGCGCGGCGACCGGCTATTGGGATAAGGATAAGCGGAATCGTGACATGCAGCTTATGGACGTAAATCGGCCGTCCGCGCCTTCGGATGCTGCCCCCGATCCAATACCGCGTATGCCGCGCCGGCAATCCATATTGCTGGTTGAAGATGACGATGCCATCGCCGCCGAAGTGATCGCCGAGCTCGACGCGCGTGGGTACGACATCACGCGGGCGGCCGACGGTGAAACCGCAACCCGCCGAGCGCTTGAGGAAGCGTTCAATCTGCTGGTGATCGACCGTCTGCTGCCAGGTATCGACGGGATCGAGGTTATTCGGCAGTTGCGCGAGGAAAATGTGCGGGTGCCGGTGCTGGTGCTGAGCGCGCTTGGCGGCGTCGACGACCGCGTGCGCGGGCTGAAGGCTGGCGGCGACGACTACCTGACCAAGCCGTTTGCGCTGGCGGAACTGGCGGCGCGTGTCGAGGCGCTGCTGCGCCGCCCGGTCGAGACGAGAGAAACGGTGCTACGGGTGGGCGACCTGGTGCTGGACCTGATCGATCGCGAGGCAAGCCGCCGCGGCCGGCGCATCGAACTGCTGCCGCGCGAATTCAAACTGTTGGAGTATCTCATGCGCCGCGAGGGCCAGGCGGTGACCAGGGCCATGCTGCTGGAGGATGTCTGGCACTATCGCTTCGTGCCGCAGACCAACCTGGTGGACGTGCATGTCGGCAAGCTGCGGCGCAAGTTGGATGGACACGGCGAACGACCGATGATCGAGAGTGTATGGGGAAGCGGATTCATGCTGCGTGCGTCTGACTGAGATATTTCGCACCGCGACGTTCCGTACCGCGGCACTGGCCGCGTCCGCCTTCGGCGTCAGCACATTGCTGCTTTTCCTGTTTATTTACTGGCAGGCGGCGGCGCTGGAAACCACGCGTATCGACCGGTTCTTGACCCACGAGTCCGAGGCCATGGCGCGCGAGAATGCCGATCTTGTTGCCCGCGATGTCACGACGCGCTATGCGCGCGACCTGCATCGCTACAGTTTCGCCGAAATATTCACGCCGCACTTCGCCAGACTTTCGGGAGAGGCAGCGCTCTATCCGGACAGATTGCCGCCGGATGGATTGCCGCGCGAGGTAACGATTCTGCGTGACATGGGTGCCGCCGTTACGCGCGAAGCGGTGCGGGCGGTGGCGCGGCGTTTGCCGGATGGACGTGTGCTGCTTGTCGCAACCAGCCTAGAACAGGTGGCGGCCTTGCGCGACCTAGTCCTGCACGCCCTCGCATTGGGCCTGCTGCCGGCGTTGGTGTCCGCTCTCTGTATCGGCGCGCTGGCCAGCCGGCGCGCGCTGGGTCGCCTTACGGCGGTCAACAACACCATCGGGCGCATCATGCAGGGCCAACTCGGCGAACGGCTGGCGGATCGTCAGACCGATGACCCGTTTGATCAGTTGGCGCGCAGCGTCAATCGCATGCTGGACGAAATCGAGAGGCTGGTGGCGGAGGTGCGGGGCGTGGGTGACGACATCGCGCACGACCTGCGCACGCCGCTGACGCGCGTGCGCGCGCGGCTCGAGGGTGCCCGCACGCGTGCCACCTCGCGGGCCGACCTGACCGCGGTAATCGACCGCTCGATTACCGATCTTGATCAAACTTTCGCCATGATAACCGCGCTGCTCCGTATCGGCCAGATCGAAGGCGCCGCACGCCGGGCGGGTTTCGCATCCGTCAGTCTGTCCGCCATCGCGCGCGAAGCGTTTGACCTTTACCAGCCGGTCGCGGAACTGAACGATATTTCGCTAAGCCTGTCGATTGAGCCCGACCTGATTATTCCCGGCGACCGTGACCTGCTGTTCGAAGTGGCGGCCAACCTGCTGGACAATGCTGTAAAATTCACGCCGCCGGGCGGTCATGTGGCGTTGATGACGCGGGCGACCACCCTCGGGCCCATATTGACCGTGCGCGACACTGGGCCCGGCATACCGGTTGCCGACCGGATCGCCGTTCTGCAACGATTTTACCGTGGCGATCGAAGCCGCCACGTCGCGGGCCACGGACTCGGCCTGAGCCTGGTCGCGGCGATCCTGCGGCTGCATGTGTTTCACTTGCATATGGAGGATACGGCGCCGGGCCTGTCGATGGAGATGCGCACCTGGCCCGGCCCGGGGCAAAAGGAAGGTCTTCTTTTTTGAAAAAAGGAAGTAACAAACTTTTGCTCCTTGGCATAATCGGCCCACTTCGAATTTCGCTGCGTCAGCCAAAGAGCAAAATTTTTTATTCTTTTTCACAAAATAAAATACTTCCTTTTTTAACCGAACGGATAATACCGGAAGCTCAGAAAGAACATATTATCGTCCGTTTTCGGCGTCGGTCCCACGCCCTGATAGATCGACCGATGCGTGTATGAATATTCCGGCCCTACCTGCATCGTGCCAAACGGCCCTTTTTCGAACTTCCACCACGCGCCGATCGCGCCCTGCACAATGCCGGACGTATTGGCGACGCAGCCGGAACCCGGGCCCAATTCCTCCTCGCAGGCGTCATTTGAATAGAGCGGGTTGCCGTAGCCGTAAGGCGTGATCTTGCCCTTCACGTCGGCGTCAAAGCTGCTGCGGCCCACCTGCTCGGTGCCGCCATAGGCGTACACGTCAACGGTCGGCAGCGGATGCGCGATCACACCGACCAGCGCTTCGGTTTCGGGCAGCGGATCTGGCTTGCCGTTGGCGCCGATCACCGCATCTGGCAACTGCGAGGTACCGTAACGGCCCACGCCTTTGCCGGCCAGGAAGCTCGCCTGGAAATCAAGCATATGCGGTATGATCGGCAGCAGCATAGCGGCGCCGCCGCCGCCGCCCATGACGGTGTGGCTGGCACCGTCGCCAAGTTCGCTGATGCGGTCGTGCATGAAGCGCGCCAGACCGTACGCCTCGAAATGGCCCCAGCCAGGATCGGCCGCCAGCTTGAAAATCACGTCCGGCGCCACTTCCGTGCTGTATTGCACGTTCGAGCCGACGCCGCTGGAATTGGATGTGGTCGGCGAGCCGAGCCCCGAGCCGCCGGTATTGCTGACATTGACGGTCCCGACGCTCGCGGGCGCCAGCCCGTTGGGTCCGGTATAATAGACCGTCTGCGGATTTTCGACCGACGCGGCGACCCAGAACATATTGTCGAACGACTTGACGATGCGGAATTGCGGCTGCCGGGTCCAGGTAAAGCCCGGCACGTACTGTGCATCGATGGTCAGCGGGGTATTCGCGCCCGACGGCAAGTAACCGATGCCTCGCTTCTGCATCGTCAGCAGCGACCAGGTTTGTCCGCCGAGGATATACAAACCCAGATCGCTGCGTTCGTACACAGCGATTCCGTGCCGCAGGCGCGGGGTGTAGCTGTTGCTTTCATTGGCGTTCGCGGTGGGTGCAGCGCCTAGGAAGTCGCCCTCGGCGTACGCCGTCAGCGTCGTCACCGGATCGGGATTCGATTGCGCGAGCATTGAGAACCGGGTCTGCCGCGCCGTGAGGCGGGCCTCATTCTCGTGATATTCCGGCGAATTCGGCAGCGGAATGCCGGTGTTGAAGTTGGACGTGATATCGGCGACCTCGTTGCGTGTCCGCAAGATGCCCGCGGCTTCGATGAAGCCGCCTAGCGTTACGCGCACGCCGCCGACCTGGAACGTGCCCGCCGGCAGCTTCGGCGCCGGCGGCTCGATCGGCGCCAGCGCCACGCTGCCGGGTGTGGTTCCCGGCACTAGTGCGTAGCCCGCCGGCACCGGCGGCGGTTGCAGCACGGCGCGTTGATCCGCCGCTGCCTGCGCATGCGCGGCCTGAACCTGCGCCGCCTTCACCTGCTCATTATGCACCGCCAGGTCGTGTTTCATGTGGCGGAGTTCAGCCTGCATCGCCTGAATCTGTCGTTCCAGTGCGTTCAGCCTCGCATTGCCATCTTCGGCGCGCGCCGCGCTTCCGCCGCACACCGCCGCCGCCGTCGTCGCAAGCAGCAGATATTGGCGGATATGGGGTATGCGCATCGCGTGCTCCCGTCATGGTTGTCCAATCGCGGCGCCGTATCGCACTTGCCGGGTGAACCGTTTGTGACAGTTCGGCGACAAGCGCCGCGATCTACCGGTGCGTGACGTGCGGCGCACACTAAAATATTGTTTAGGCCCCTTGCAGCGGCGGGTGCGGTTTCGTTACGCAGGCGCTGGAACGCAATTTGCTTGAGGGAGCTACGTTATTTTTTGAAATAAAGAACCAAAAAACTTTTGTCCATTGGGTTCCGCGCAAGCTGGAGTCATGTTGCGCCAAGTGGCGAGAGCGCAGGAGCAAAAGTTTTTTGCTTCTTTTTTCCAAAATAAGACTTTCTTTCTTCCAGCCAAACACCGCTAAAACATTATATAGTGCACCCTTTTGCCGCGTCGCCCCATTGAGCGGGTAGCGTCACCAGGTCAGGGCCCATTCAGATGCAGCACGCCGTTATCGCCGCCCGATGATCGGCATTGTCCGGATCGCGCTGGCGCGGCCCTACACGTTTATCGTCATGGCGATGCTGATTCTGATTTTCGGCGTCATTTCCGCCGTCCGCACACCTACCGATATCCTGCCCAATATCGGCATTCCGGTCGTTGCCGCGGTGTGGTCGTATAACGGCATGTCGCCGGACGACATGTCAGGCCGTGTGGTATATTACTACGAACGCACACTGAGTTCACAGGTCAACGACATTTCCCACATCGAAAGCCAGTCGATGTTCGGCTATGGCGTGGTCAAAATTTTTTTCCAGCCGAGCGTGAATATCAACGCTGCCTTGGCGCAGGTGACGGCCGCATCGCAGACGGTGCTGAAATTGCTGCCGCCTGGAATCACGCCGCCTTACGTGCTGTCGTTCAACGCGTCCAGCGTGCCGATCCTGCAACTGGCGCTGTCCAGCAAGTCGCTGTCGCAGGCGAAGCTATTTGATGACGGTCAGAATTTCATCCGGCCGCAACTGGCCACTGTCGAGGGCGCCGCGATTCCGTCGCCGTACGGCGGCAAAGTCCCGCAAATCCAGATCGACCTGGACCAGCACGCGTTGCAGAGCCACGGCCTGTCCGCACAGGATGTCGTCGCGGCCCTCGCCGAGCAAAATTTGATCACCCCGGTCGGCACGCAGAAGGTAGGTCTGTTCGAATGGAACGTGGCGCTGAACGACGCCCCGCGCGAATTCGCCGATCTCGACAACTTGCCGATCAAGCGGGCCGGCGGCACCGTAATCTATATGCGTGACGTCGCACATGTCCGTAACGGGTCGCCGCCGCAAACCAACATTGTACATGTGGACGGCACCCACGCGGTGCTGATGACGATCCTGAAAGCCGGCGCCGCGTCCACGCTGGACATCATTTCCCAAACCAAGGCGCTGTTGCCGCAAATCCGTGCCGGCTTGCCACGTGCGCTGCGGCTGACCGCGGTGGGCGACCAATCGGCGTTCGTCACGTCCGCCGTGCTCGGCGTGGTGCGCGAGGCAGTGATCGCCGCGGTGTTGACCGGCCTGATGATCCTGGTGTTCCTCGGCAGTTGGCGCTCCACGGTGATCATTACGATCTCCATTCCGCTCGCCGTGCTATTCTCGCTCACCATGCTGTCGGTGCTCGGCGAGACGATCAATGTCATGACGCTGGGTGGCCTGGCACTGGCCGTCGGCATCCTGGTCGATGACGCAACGGTCACTATCGAGAACGTGAATTACCACCTGGAAATGGGCAAGGAGGTCGAACGGTCGATCATGGATGGCGCGGCGCAAATCGTCGTGCCGGCGACCGTTTCGCTGCTGTGCATTTGCATCGTGTTCGTGCCGATGTTCGGCCTGGGCGGCGTCGCCGGCTACCTGTTCCGCCCGCTGGCGGAAGCCGTGGTGTTCGCCATGATCGGCTCGTACATCCTGTCCCGCACGCTGGTCCCGACGCTCGCCAATTTCCTGCTTCGCAAGCACGTGCACCAATCGGGCGATGACCGCAAACGCACTGTCTTCACCCGCTTCCAGCGCGCGTTCGAATTCCGCTTCGAGCAACTTCGGCGCGCCTATGTCGGTCTGCTGGAACTGGCGCTGGCCTGGCGGGCGCGCACGCTGATCGGCTTCTTCGCCGCGGTGCTGCTGTCATTCGGGCTGGTGCCGTTCCTGGGCCGCAACTTCTTCCCGGCTGTCGCCTCTGACCAGATCAAACTCCACGTGCGCGCCCAGACCGGTACGCGTATCGAGGACGTGTCGGCGCTCTGCGGCCGGATCGAAGATGTGATCCGCGCCAAGATCATCCCGCCCGCCCATCTCGATACCATCGTTGACAATATCGGCATGCCGGTCAGCGGCATCAATCTGGCCTACGGGAATTCGGGGACGATCGGCGTCGGCGACGCGGACATCCTGATCACGCTGAAGAACGCGACCGGCGACGATTACGAACGCCGCATGCGCGCGCTGCTGCCGCGCCTGTTTCCCGGCAGCGTGTTCGCCATTCTGCCGGCCGACATCATTACTCAAATCATCAATTTCGGCCTGCCAGCGCCCATCGACCTGCAAATCGTCGGCAACGACCTGCCGGCCGATCGCGCCTACGCCGACCGGCTACTGGCCAGAATCAGCCACGTGCCCGGCGTCGTCGACGCGCGCATTCAGCAGGCGTTCAACGAGCCGACGCTGCGCGTGAATGTCGACCGGTCGCTCGCCTCGCTGGTCGGCATTACGGAAAAAGACGCCGCGACCAGCATGCTGGATACGCTGGCCGGCAGCATCCAGACCGCGCCGACCTTCTGGCTCAATCGGAAAAACGGTGTGTCCTATCCGATCGTCGTGCAGACACCGCAATACGACATGGACACGATGGCGAATTTGCAGAATATGCCGATGGGCAGCAGCGGTGCAACCGCGCTCACCGGCGGATTGGCGACGACGGAAACAACCGCATCGGACGCGGTGGTGTCGCACTACAATGTCCGTCCAGTGATCGACATCTACGCGGCCACCCAGGGTCGCGACCTTGGCGCCGTCGCCGCCGACATCAATCGCATTGTGGCCGATGCGGCAAGCGATCTGCCGCGCGGCGCCCAGGTGACATTGCGCGGGCAGGTGACCACGATGACGCAAGCCTACAGCCAGCTCATCACCGGGCTCGGTTTTGCCATCGTCTTGATCTACCTGCTTATCGTAGTGAATTTCCAATCCTGGACCGACCCTGCCGTTATCGTGCTGGGTCTGCCCGGTGCGCTGGCCGGCATTGTCTGGATGCTTTTTCTCACCGGCACGACCATTTCGGTGCCGGCGCTGACCGGCGCCATCATGTGCATGGGTGTCGCCACCGCCAACTCCATCCTGGTCATCAGCTTCGCGCGGGAGCGCATGGAGTCCGGCATGGACGCTCTGCAGGCCGCGATGGAGGCCGGCGCCACGCGGTTCCGCCCGGTGCTGATGACCGCGCTGGCCATGATCATCGGCATGGGCCCAACTGCGCTGAGTGCGGAACAAAACGCCCCGCTCGGCCGCGCTGTTATCGGCGGTCTGCTGTTCGCCACCGTGGCGACCTTGTTTGTGGTGCCGACGATCTTCAGCCTCGCACATGGCAGGCGTGCAGCAGCACTTCCCGCCAACGCTCAGCCCGCGGAGTGACGCAGTATGCCGGATGACGGTTTTGGCCACATGACCACGCAGCACACGCGCGAACGCGGCGCGGATCAGCCGCCGCAGGACGGCAACGAAAATCCAGCTTCCGCTGCTGATGCACACGACCACAGCCCGCATCAGAACCCGCCAAGGCCACGCCGCGTGAAGCTGGCCGCGACCGTGGTCGCGTTCGTCGCCGTCGCTCTTGCCGCCTACGGTATCGCCACCCGCAGGAACGCCGAAACACGTCTTGCGACCTGGACCGACGCGCAGGCACTGCCCACCGTTGCGGTGTCGCACCCGATGTCCAACGATGCCGCCCGCGCGCTCACGCTGCCGGGCGATGTGGCGGCGTACTACGAGGCACCGATCTACGCACGCGTGAACGGCTACCTGCACACCTGGTTCGACGATATCGGCGCCCACGTGAAGGCGGGGCAGGTCCTGGCTACGATCGACACGCCGGACTTGGATCAGCAACTGTCGCAAGCGCGCGCGGATTTGGCCAGTGCGAATGCAAACTTCGCGCTTGCTGCCCTCACCGCCAAACGTTGGCACGCGCTGCTCGCCACCAATTCCGTCTCCCAGCAATCCGCCGATGAAAAGCAGGGCGCCGCCGAAGCTGAGCATGCCGCAGTGGCCGCGCAGCAGGCTCACGTCGAGCAATTGCGCGCGCTGCAAGCGTTCAAACGCCTGACCGCACCGTTCAATGGCGTTGTCACCGCGCGCAATACCGACATCGGCGCGCTGATCAACGCCGGCTCCAGTGCTGCCAATCCCCTGTTCAGGGTTGCCGACGTGCACCAGATGCGCGTCTATGTCCGAGTGCCGCAGGTCTACGCCAGCGAGCTTTCGCTTGGCATGCATGCGACGCTGACTCAGCCGCAATACCCGGGCCAGACCTTTCCCGCGCAGCTGGCAGCGACATCCGAATCGGTCGCGGCAGCAAGCCGCACTGTCCTCGTGGAACTGCTCGCCGACAACCAGGCCGGCAAGCTATGGCCAGGGACCTATGCGGAGGTAAAATTCGATCTGCCGCCGGACAATGGCGTTCTGCGCGTCCCGTCCAGCGCGCTGATATTCCGCTCCCATGGCGCGCAGCTCGCCACACTGGGACCCGGCGATCACATCGTCATGAAGGACGTCACGATCGGCCGCAATCTGGGCCAGGACATCGAAATAACGGGAGGGATTTCATCGGACGACCTTGTGGTCGATACGCCGCTTGACACGCTTGAGGACGGACAATCGGTCCACGTGGCGGCGGGCGGCGCCACCGCGGGCTGATGCACATGCGGATCAGGAGGAATGCAGCGGTTCTTTTTTCGAAAAAAAAGAACCAAAAAAACTTTTTCTTTTTGGTTTGTGCGCTTGTGCTGACAGGGTGCGACCTGGCGCCACGCTACCATGTGCCGGTTGGTTCTACGCCGGTTTCGTACAGTGAGGCGACACGCTGGCAGGAGGCGAAGCCGGCCGATACGGTGCCGCGCGGCGCCTGGTGGCGCGTGTTCCATGATCCGACGCTGAACGCGCTGGAACCGCGCGTGGACAGCGCCAATCCGGACCTGCAGGCGCAGACCGCCATTTATGACCAAGCCCGGGCCCTGCTGGCCGAGGCGCAGTCAGGCATATTTCCGCAATTGCAGTTGGGCGGCCATATCAGCGCCAACCGTCAATCCAATAACCGTCCACTGCGCGGCAACGACGAACCAAATCAATATCTGGACAACGCCGTGGACACGCAGGCGACATACGAGCTGGATCTTTGGGACCGTGTCGCGAACAGCGTAAAAGCCGGCAAGGCCGCCGCCGCCGCCAGCGCCGCGGACCTGGCTTCATTACGCCTGTCCCTGCACGCCGAATTGGCAACCGACTATTTCACGTTGCGCGGCCTCGATGCCGAGGCACAATTATATGCCAACACGGTGACGGCCTACAGCCAGGCCCTGACGCTGACGCAGAACCGCTTCGCCGGCAAAATAGCCTCCGGCATGGACGTCTCCCGCGCGGCGTCGCAATTGCACGGCGCGCAGGCACAGGCCACCGATATTGCCGCGCGACGCGCCCTAGCCGCTCACGCCATCGCAATCCTGATCGGTGTGCCGCCAGGCGCGCTGCCGATCCCGCCCGAAATTGCCAGCGTGCGTGTGCCCTCAACCGCCGCTGGCGTGCCCGCCACGTTGCTCCAACGGCGGCCGGACATTGCATCGGCCGAGCGTGCGGTTGCGGCCGCCAACGCCGAAATCGGCGTTGTGCGCGCGGCATTCTATCCGAATATCTCGCTCAACCTCGAGTTCGGCATCCAGGATACCGGTTTCAACCTCGCCAGTCTGGGCAACAGCTTCTGGTCGGTTGGTCCAGGCGCGACGCTGCCGATATTCGAGGGCGGCCTGCGCACGGCCGAGGAGAAGGCCGCATTTGCGGTTTACCGTCGCACGGTGGCCGACTATCGCGCCACCGTGCTGGGCGCGTTTCGCGACGTCGAGGATGAATTGGCCTTGCTTCACTGGCTCGGCGATGAACTCACGCAGGAGCAACGGGCGGTGGCCGCCGCTCAGCAAACGGTGACGATGTCGATGGCACTGTACAGGGATGGTGCAGCCAATTTTCTCGAGGTCGTGACGGCTCAGACCGCTGAATTGCAGGCCGAACGCGCCGCATTGGACATCCGCACGCGGCGGCTGCAAGCGAGCGTTTCCCTCATTCGCGCGCTCGGCGGTGGATGGCAGGACAACGGATAATGAGCTGATACACCAGGCCCTTAGGCCCTAAAAAAGTTTTTACCAACTTGCGTCCCGGTCGCGCGGTGCACAGTTTAATTCGCACAGTTCCGCAGCAAAGGGTCATAGCCATGAAGACATTCCGCATGAGTATAGCTATCCTGGCTGCATCCATTGCGGTCGCCGGCTGTACAACATGCGGCACCCGGACTGCATCGCACCGTGAGCCGATCGATCCGGCGACAGGGCTGGTGGCTTGTCCCAGTCATGACGGCGTATTGCCGAGCCGCGGCGGGGAGGGCCCGCAGCAAAGCGCTGCCTCCATGCCGCCGGGGTTCCAGGACGGCTCCCAGCGCTGCATAGCGGCCAACAACGCGAACGCAACATTCACGCGATAGGTGGACGACGCGAAATCGAAGGTGAGGCTGTGTGGATGGCGTCGTCCCCCAGTCTCGCTTTTGTATTACGAAAAGCCTCTTGTTTTGCTTTCTATGCCGCGCATCACGCTTCAAAAACAGAAGCAGCAAGGCGCGCTTGACATCGAATTTATTGATTCGACCGGCCGCTCTCCGGCATTCGGCATAATGACGGCATTCCACGGCAGACTTTGACTCGTTGAAGTGCCCCGCGGCCGCATCGAGCGTTCGTCCGCACATGTGCCGTCTAGAATTGGCGTCGGGCTGACCGTAACCGGCGCTCCGCGATAGTCCTGATAGGCCTCGCCGCCCCCCGCCGTGGGAAGGCGCGCCGAAAAATGAATATTCGGCGATAACCAGTATTGGCGATGCGCGCCGCTTTGCGCGCATCCGCATACGGCTGCCGTCGCCAAGAAAACAAGTGCGGAAGCGCTGCGCCGCATGATCATTTACTCGCATTGAAGGAAGGTCCTGGCAGAGATATTGTTTTTCCAATCGGGAATTCTCCTAAAATGCGATTTAGTAACAAGGCCAATTCCTACATGGCATAAAATACACTTTAGATACTGCAGCCCCGGCACTCGAAATCCATGTCAATAGGGATCTCACGCGGTGTCACGCCGCCACGCATGAAGGCTGATCGCAATGTCATATCATCGAGCCATGGCCATCCAAGCGGCACGCCTTGCCGCTGCCGCGTGGGTGCTGGTTGAGCTTTGCGGGTGCGCTACCCAACTCACATTCCAGCGGCGAGAGGCATTGGATTCCTTCGTAGGTCAAAATCGCGCGACGCTCATCCAGCACCTCGGCACACCGTCCAATGTTGCTCAGCAGGGTGAGACGGAGATGCTCACCTACGACGTGCGCACGTTGAAATGGGTGCCTGGCGAACCAAAGGCGCGCGACATCACCACGTTCCCGGAAGGACCATGGGTAGACAAGGTGCATTGTGCGACCACATTCCGTCTCGTCGCCGGCCGCGTCGATGCCTGGAGTCTGAACGGCAACGATTGCCACGAACTCAGTTTCCCCTGGCGTGCCTTAAACGGCGATGCATCGCTCCAGGCGGCCAGCGTGCACGGCGTTGATCGGGTCGCCACGTTTCAACATAATGCGTTCTCAGCAGACTCGGAAGTCGGCTACGGGGTATTCAACAGGAACTAGCGTGGAATCGTTGCGAGAGCCACTCACAATGTCCGATAGCGCGACTATGGATCGAAACGGGGCAGCAATCCCAAATAGAATGCAGGCGCATGCCGACGCCCCCGCGGGAGCATTGATCGAACCGTGGCCCAGATCACTGCGACAGTGATGGAGATCGCTCGCCTCCGCGTGACGTTGCCCCCTGAAATCAGGGGGTTAGTGTCCTTTCCCAGTTCTCGGCTGCATGGCCCCGGGACGCCAATCCTGAACAAGACTGGGCACTTCGCTGGAAGCCACTGCAAGGAGACCTGTGGAGGCTCCTCTTGCGAGCGGGGCAGTCGGCCCGCTTAGATTGATTTCGGAATCACTCACGATAACCTGGTGGACGAAGAGCTTGAGATAGGCTTTCCGAAAGCTGTTGTCCGGGTTTGCCAAGGCGTCTCGCAGGGCACCCGCAAAGCGCTCGATTTTGCCCGGCGTAATCGCGTTGCTGCTGATCGCCCGGTTTTGGGACAGCAGCTGCACCCGCTCGCTGGCAGCTTGGCGGGCCGCCCTCGCGGTACCGAGGCGCTCGTTCAGCGCGGTGTCGTCCAGGCTGATTAATCCTTGCTCGACCATTAGAATCAGCCGATCGATGCGTCCCTCAGCATCTGTCAAAGCCCGTTTTGCCTGGGCGAGCTGTTCGGCGCGGTTCTTATCGCTGGCCGCCGATCGCGTGAGATAGGCCAACCTATTGACATTTATGAGCTATCTTCAATCGGGGTGGGGTCCCGATCGGCGCCGATCGGGACCCCAGCCCGAACGATTTTTGTTTCAAGATATCAAGGCGCTTGTAGCGCCATTACCCGGGGGCCCGATTGGATGCCGATTCGCAGCAATGACGGCTCCAATTGCATGCCGCGATCCGCGGCGATCGTTTGCAGCCAGCGAGATTAGTCTTGCTCACGAGAAATTTTCTCTCGGATGATATCAGTGTGCTGCCCGACGGTCGGTGCGTGCGCCGGGATCCGTGGCCGGTCGGCGCTGAATTTAACCGGCGCCTTCATGTCGAAATAGGCGCCCTCGGTCGGATGTTCACGGCGCTGGAAAAAGCCTGTGGCGTCCAAATGCGGGTCGGCGCGAATGTCGGCGATATCGCGCACCGGCATGGCCGGAATCGAGGCCGTGTGAAACATGGCTAGCAATGCGGCTGTTGTGTGTTGTGGCGTCAACGCCGCCATGGCCTGATAGAGGGCGCTGACATTGCGCGCGCGCAGTGCGCGGTTGGCGAAACGTGGATCATCGAGCAGCTCGGGCGCGCCCAGTATGCGGAACACGCGACTCCATGATTCGTCGGTATACGGCACGATGCAGATATGGCCGTCCGCGGTCGGAAACGGCTGCCGGTCCGGCTCGATCTGGCGGGCGTAGCAGATCGGCCCGACCGGCGGATCGAACGTCGCACCGGCAAGATGCTCCTTCAGCATGAAATGAGTAAAGCTCTCGAACATCGGCACCTCGACGAATTGTCCCTCGCCGGTGCGCAGCCTGTGAATGACCGCGGCCAAGACCGCATAGACGCCGTGCAACCCGGCCACCTTGTCGGCGATCAATGAGGGCAAATAGCGCGGCCTCGGATCGCCGTCGACGCGGGACGCGAGCGTGGCCGTGCCGCTGGCCGCCTGGATCACATCATCATAGGCCTGCAGGTCGCGATAGGGACCGTCCGAGCCAAACCCGACGCAATGCACATATATAATATTCGGATTGACCTCCCTGACCGCGTCCGGCCCCAAACCCAGCCGCTCGATCGCCTGCAGGCGGATATTGTGGATAAAGATGTCCGCGTCCTTCAGCAGCACGCGGATGGCGGCCAGGTCGTCCGGCTGCTTCAGGTCCAAAACGACCGACTGCTTGCCGCGATTTATCGTCATGTGCCCGGGGCTCATGCCCGGCGTTTTCGCCGGACGTCCGGAATAGCGGAACTGGTCACCTTGCGGCGGCTCGATCTTGATGACCTCCGCGCCGAGGTCCGCCAGGATTTGGGTGCAATACGGACCGAAGACGATATTGGTCAAATCTATGATTTGAACATCTTCGAGCATGGGGGCCTTGGATGTCATGGCCATCTGCGATCATCCTTATTGCGGCGAAAGAACTCGTGCTGGTGCGGCTGGCACTGTTTCCCGATTTGGAACCCCGTACCAGCCGCAACCTGCAAACGTGTTTTGCTTCTTTTTCAAAAAAAGAAGACCTTTTCCTAAAACTTGCGCTGCACCTGAATAGTGAAGGTCCGCGGCGCGCCGGGCAGCGCCGTATTATAATCAAGCAATTGGGCGATGCCGGTGCCGCCCACGTAATATGTCTTGTTGAAGGCGTTTTTCAGATTCGCCGACAGCGACCAGCCGCTCCGCGCGTCGTCCAGGCCGAACCGGAAGTTTGCGATACCGTAGCCGGCAAATTTTGCGCCGGGGTTTAGGTTGCCGGACGAGCTGTAATAGGTGCCGGTTTGCGCATAGTCCTCGCCCCGCACTGTCGCAGTGAGTTCATCGTTGATCGGAGCAGCGATTTCCGCGAAGACGGTTCCCGACCATTTGGGCGTATCTGGCACGGTAGCGAAATTTTGGGTGACGCCGAACGCGTCCACACCCTGGCTGGTGAATTGTGCGTCGGTGTAGTTCAACGAGCCGCCGATCGTCAGCCAATGCAGCGGCCGGACCTGGCCATCGAATTCCACGCCGAAATCCTGCTGCTCCGGCACATTGACCGTGATTGACGAAGGGTTGCCGTCGATCGATGCGAAGGCGGCTCGCTGGCTGTTATTGATCCAGTTCTGATAGATCGCGATATTCAACCGCGTCGGCACATCGTAGAGAATACCCTGATATTTCGAACCGACTTCAACGTCGGTCACCGCCTCCGTTTTGTACTCGTCACCGCCGGTTGCGGAGAAGCCGATCTGCGGCAGCTGAAACGCGTTGAATCCGCCATCCTTGTAGCTGCGGCGCGTGACGGCGTAGAGCAGCAGATCGGAATTCAACTGCTCCTGCGCGCCGAACGTCCATCCGATATTGCCGAAGTTTGCCGATTGATGGTTTTGGTACAGGGTGGGATTGATGGCTTGCAGCCCATAACCTTGATCGGCGGGAAGTGCCAAGCGCTCGGCCGTTTCGTTATTGTAGCGCAGACCGCCGGTGACGCTCAGGCCGGAAATGCCCGTAGCACTGCTGAGATCGTAAGTGCCCTGGGCATAGACGCCGTAGGTCGTGTTTTGCTTGATATCGTTATTTAGGCTCGGCACATTCCCGAGAATATCGAAAAATTGCGATTTCAGGAGCAGGTATGCCTTGACGGTCGAGTAATAGAACCCGGTGGTATATTTGAGATTCTGATTGAATGCCGTGCCGGTGATTTGGCTTTCATCGGAAAAGATCGTCGTATTGCCGCGTGACCCATCCGACGGAGATCCCGGATCGGTGTAACTATTGTTGGAGACGCCGTAGGGCGTCCCGTCGGAATCCCCCTGAACGAAGGATCGCAAGCTGCCGAAGCCAAAAATATTCTTGAACTTGGTTTCGTCATTGATATCGTACGCAAAATTGTTGGTGACCACTATGTTCGTCGCCGTATAGGGGCTCGGCGAGTTCGTGGCGCTCAGAAACGGCCCCCGCGCCTCCTGGCTTGCCAGAAAGGCAGCGAAACCCTGCGGATTTACCGTCGGATTCGGATGTGTTGCCAGGTAATGCTGCCAAAGGCCAGGCGCGCCCAGAATAAAATCCACCAGCGGGGAATACAGCAGCGGCACAGGTTCGGCACCAGGGAGATCCTGGATATTATACAGGACAGCCTGTTCGCTGCTGCCTTGGCTATGGTAGTAATCCACCATCAAATCATCGGTGATGTCCGATGTCGGCTTGAATGTGACACTTCCCCGGAAGCCCTGCCGTTCGCCGGACCCAGGATGCGAGTCGTCATAGAGATTGGTTTGAAATCCTTCCTGGTGACCAAAGAAGCCGGCGAACCGGGTCAATAGCTTGTCATCGACAATCGGGATGTTGATGGCCCCCTCGGCCTGCTCGGTGTCGTAATTTCCCACCAGGCCGCTGATATAGCCGCCGAAGCTATTGCCCGGCTTGGTTGTGGTGAACAGAACGGCGCCCGCGGTCGCATCGCGGCCGAACAGCGTACCCTGCGGCCCCTTGAGCACTTGGATCGATTGCAGATCGTAGAATGCCGTCGCGCCCGAGCCACCACCGGTATTCGTGCTGAGTTGTACTTCATTGATATAGGGTAGAACGCCCGGCGTGGTGCTGGAATACTGGTCCAGCGACTGACCGCGCAGCGAGTAATTGACTTCATTGGATGTAAGGCCGGCCCGTACGATCAGGCCGGGGGCGGCGAATTGCAGATCGGCCTCGGTGGTGATATTGCGTTTCCGCAGCGTCTCGCTAGAAAGCGCGGTTACCGCCACCGGCGTCCGTTCCAGTCGCTCCGACCGGCGTTGCGCCGTCACAATGACCTCTTCCACCCCCGACGCGGCTGGTTTCGTCTTGGACGCCGGTGCCGCTTGTTGCGCAAGCGTCAAGCTTGGCCAGGCGGCCAACTGGCTGGCCACGAGCAATTGCAGCCTGCGCGAATAATTGTTTTGTCTCATATTTTCCCTCCCGTGCGATAGGATCGCAACTTTGTCATCGTTCTTCCAGCGTCTCCGATATATTCTTACCCGTGTGGCCGGACATGACACACAGGCACCTACGCGATAATTTTCACGATCGGCGAATACACGATATGATGAGCGGCCTGCGTGGTTTATTATTACCTGGGTACATCGATATCATGCGCAACCCGATCCCACGTTCTGCTGGAAACCAACTCGGCGCGAAGTGACCTCTTCTTGATCTTGCCGGTCGATGTCCTAGGGAGTTCATCGACAAACTCGATAAACCGCGGCGTCATGAATCGCGGCAGGCGAGGAATGAGATAGTGCAGCAAACCGGACTCCGTGAGACGCGATCCGGGACGTCGGAGAACAACAAGTTTGATCTCGTCCTCGGTTGTCGCCACCCTGACCGCGGCCGCCGAAGTGGCACCCTGTCCCAATGACGCCGGAACACCGATGGCGGCCACGTCAGCGACATCCGGGTGCGATCGGACCTCATTTTCGACTTCGACGGAGGAAACGTTATTGCCGCGCACGCGCATATAGTCGGCAACCCGATCGACAAAGTAATAATGGCCGTTCGCGTCACGCCGCAACGCGTCCCCCGTGTGGAACCAGCCATCTCGCCAGGCCTCGGCAGTGGCCTCGGGCTTGCCCAGATACTCTTTCAGCAGAAGCCAGGGCCGCTTTGGCCGAACGATAAGTTGGCCGACCTGTCCATCTTCCAGATCCAATCCGGCATCGTCGACAATCCGGGCCTCATAGAGCGGCGAGAGCGTACCGCACGTCTTCGCATTCGGCAGATCGGTGGTGGCCATCGGAAAGCCGATCTCGGTCATTCCCCATCCGGTTGAAACAACCACGCCGAAGCGCTGCTCGAACGCTCGGTATTCCGCCAACACCGGATTCATCAACACCCGCCGCAAAGGGTTATCGGCATCATCAGGTTGTTCCGGCTGCACATACAGAAAGCCTGCAACGCCGATCAGATGCGCATGGGTGCACGCGAATCGGCGAATATCGTCCCAGAAGACAGAGGCGCTCAGGCGGGCGCGTATGACAAGGCGGCCGCCGCGCTCGGCGACGAACGCCAGGCCGGTACGGCTGGACGCATGAAAAATCGGCCAGGGTGAATAGAACGCAGGGTCCCGGTAGTTTTCCGCATCATCGCCGGCAAACATTCTGTCGATGGCAGCATATTGCAGCCCGCCCCAGGGTACGACCACTCCTTTGGATGGCCCCGTCGTGCCCGATGTGTAGATCACCGCATAGGGATCCGTCAGTTGCGGCGCCGCATAGTCCCCGCGCGGCGCGTTGCGGCCGATGCTGGCCAGCGTTTGAACCGTGACCGCAGCCGTGGGCCCGATGTCTTCCGCAAGCCTGTCATCGGTTGTTATAATCGTTTCGACGTATGGTAGTTGATCGATAACACGCAGCAGTTTGCCCAGATGAGCATTGGACGTGATCAGAACCTTCGCCTTGCAATCACTGATGCCATAAATCAGCGATTGCCCGCGGAATTCCGGATTGACCGGCACTTCCATGGCCCCCAGCCAGCTTACGCCAATCCAGCTTGCATACGCCTCGATGCAGGAATCTGTTACTGTCACGACACAGTCGCCTGGCGCCACGCCAAGCATGGAAAGCGCATCCGCCACGCCCCAAGCCATGTCGTGGAACGCCGCATTGGCGATCGAGCGGCCAGTGACTTCCTGGATCAGCACGCCGGAGGGATCGGTTTCGGCCCGCTCTCTGAGCAGCACCGGCACACTGACTTGTGGCTCGCGCATTGCTTCAGGCCCTTTGAGCAGCACAATATGCAATAAGAGGTGTTAGGTTTGGAAAAAAAGAACTAAGAGAATTGTTCTTCTGCGCCCGGATCGACTTCGTCTTAGTCGGCGTCACCTTGCGCGGCGCCGGACAGACAAAAGTTTTTTGGTTCTTTTTTTCAAAAAAGAACACCTCGCCCTCCCTTTAAGTCGCCGCTGGCGTAAACGTCGCCGGCAGGCTCACCATCGCCCGCGCCTCGCCGACCTGATAGCGCGGAACGAAATCGTCCGGCACCTGGAAGTCCGGCATCCGCCTGAGCACGGCTTTCAGCGTGCTCCTGAGGAACACACGTGCCAGATTCTGCCCGATGCACCGGTGCGGTCCCATACCGAAGCTGAGATGCGCATTCGGCGACCTGTCCAGTACCACGCGATCGGGATCGGCGAAACGCCGCTCATCCCGATTGGCCGAGCCAAAGCAGATCATAATGTCGTCGCCGGCCGCAAGCGACGTTCCGCGGATCTCCACCGGGCACGTAACTTGCCGCTTCAGAATTTGGGTCGGCGTGCTGTAGCGAAGGAATTCGTCAACCGCGAGCGCCCAGAACTTATCGTTGTCCAAATTCTGAATGACTGCTTCGCGAACATCCTTGTGGCGGGCGATATAAAAAAGCGATTCGAGGATCGAGGACCGGGTCGTGTGCAGGCCGCCGAAAATCAGCACCATCACCGTCCGCAGAATCTGGTCGTCGGTCAGCAGGCCGCCCATGCCCGGCACGTTGGTTTCGAAAAGTGCGCTGATCACATCGTCGCGACGCGGCTCCGTCCGCCGGGTCGCAATCAAATTGACCAGGAAACCGGCGAAATTGGCGCCCACCTCCTGCGCCTTCTCGGGATGCACGCGCCCATGCGAGAGAAAGTCGACCCACTCGATGAGTCTGGGACGGTCTTCCTCATCGATGCCAATCACCCGTAACGCGAAAGTAGCCGGGATATAGTCCGCGAGCGTGACAAAATCCACCTGCCCCGATGTCGCCATGGCCTGCAGCATACGATCCACTTCGCGCTCCACCTCCGGCGCAATCGCTTCCGCCTGGGAGACATGGAACAAGGGCGTCAGCGCGCTCTTGAGCTCGGTATGCTGCGGCGGATCGAGTTCAAGCGGGTACATGGGGGATGTCGGATGGCGCGGAACCGCCACACCATCGGCGTTGCTGAAAACGCGAAAGTTGCGGGCGATGGCCGCCACGTCGTCATACCGCATCGCGAACCAGAAACCACCATGCTGCTCGCTGCGACCGATCGGACACTCATTGCGCAAACGCTCGTAGAGCGCGTGCGGCTGCTCCATCTGTCTCTCGGCGGTGTGGTTGAACGCGGCAGCCAATAAAGCGGTCGCGATGTCGTCTTGCATGATGTTCTCCGTTGTCCCGATCATGGCATGCCCGATCAAACCGGAATACGAACTACAAGGCCGTCGAGCCGATCGCTGATCTGGATTTGGCAACACAGCCGGCTTGCCTCGGTCACGTGGTCGAGGCCCTCGAACATCCCCGCCTCAAGGTCGCGCGGCGGACCAACGGCATCGCGCCATTGCGGATCGACATGCACATGGCACGTCCCGCATGAACATGCCCCACCGCACTCCGCCTCGATCCCGGGCACCATGCCGACCAGCGCCGCCAGCATAACCGTCTCGCCCGGACGCGCATCGACCTCGATGGACTCGCCGGTGGTCGTAACGAAAGTGATCCTTGGCACCTAATGGGCTCCTTCGGGCATGGCGCGGGCGAAAGACGAGGAGTGTTCTTTTATGAAAAAAAGAACCAAAAAACTTTTGCTCATGGCTGCATCACCGGCGTCCCCGCGTTCAATGATACGCCAGACGCACATTGCCAAAGTTTTTCGGTTCGTTTTTTCAAAAAGGAACGCCTTGCCTTCCTACCGCTGCGGCGCCGGGCGGCGCGCCCATCAAGGTCGAAGAAAGCCGCTTCCTGGCTTGGAACCGCCGGCTTAAGGCGCTGCGGCATTTCGATATGGACATCATTTTCCTCCCCGCGATCCTGTCGGTAACCCCGATCGGCGTGCACCTTGCGATGCGGCCGTCACGGCAATTTACCGCCTGGAATCGAGACGCTTCCTTCCGCCACCTGATCACGCCGGTTGCGGCGCCTCGATGACTTGCGGCCGGAGTAAATTAAATGAAGCTTTAATTCAAGCCCTTTGATGGAAGAAATTTGCCCGAAAGCCACCAGACCCTGCCCATCATCGGCGGTCCAGATAAAAAAGCCAATGAAATCAGAGGGAATTAGTCACGCTAGGGCGCCCGCGCACCGCTATTATATAAAAGCAGTTTTAATTGAATGGACGCGCGCCCTGGGTGCCGGTAAAGATCGTTCAACAACGCTATACAACCGGGAGGCCCATGAGCGAGATACTGGATCGGCACGCCGCCGCCGCGCTGACATTGCCCGCGGGAAAGCTGATCATTGGCGGGCGTGACGTGCAAAGCGGCTCCGGCGGCGAGGCCATCCATGTCAACCCCACCACGGGGCAGGGCCAGGCACGGATTCCGCTCGCTGGGCTGTCGGAGATCAACCAGGCCGTGGACGCCGCGCGGGCGGCGTTGCCGGCGTGGAGCGGGCTGGCACCGTCCCAGCGCCGCGATTTCCTGCAGGCGATCGCCGAGCGCCTGCGGGCGGAGGGTGAAAGCCTCGCCACCATGGCGGCGCTCGAGCACGGTGCCACGAAAGCGGGTGTGCTCTACGGTCAAATTCCGTTCGTCTATAATTGGTTTGCCTACTACGCAGGCTGGGCGGACAAGCTGGACGGTCGTTATTCCAGTGGCGCCGCCGCCGGACCGTTTGAGCTGGTGATCCCTGAGCCATACGGCGTGGTGGCCGCCATATTGCCCTGGAACGGCCCGTTGGGGGCGCTGGGCATGAAGGTCGCGCCGGCGCTCGCCGCCGGCAATACGGTGGTGATCAAGCCGCCGGAATCTGCGCCCTTCCTGGCCATCCGCTTTGGCGAAATCGCCAGGGACTTGGGTGTCCCGGACGGCGTCGTGAACATTGTCGTGGGCGGCGTCGAGGCGGGTGAGGCGCTGGTGCGCCATCCGGGCATCGATAAGATCAGCTTCACCGGCAGTCCCGCGACGGCGCGCAAAATTTCCGCGTCAGCGGCCGGCGTTCTCACGCCGCTGGTGTTGGAACTCGGCGGCAAGTCGGCCAACCTGGTGTTTCCCGATGCGGATATCGAGGCGACCGCTTCCTACGCCTCTACATTTCCGTTCACCAACGCTGGCCAGATCTGCGTGATGCCGTCCCGGCTGCTGGTGCACGCGGACATCTATGAAACGGTTCTCGATCGCGTCAGCATCCTGACGCAGGCGCGGGTCGTCGGTGACCCGCTGGATCAGGCGACCTTCATGGGGCCGATGTTCACCCGCGCCGCACGCGACCGCGTGCTGGACCAGGTGGAGCGCGCGGCCACGCGCAAAGATGTGTCCATCACCGCCGGTGGCAAGCGCCTCGGCGGCGCCCATGCAGATGGCTGGTTTGTGGAGCCCACGATCATCGCCGACCCTGACCCTGGCAGCGAGCTTTCGCAGACCGAGCTGTTCGGTCCGGTCATTGCCGTGCATCGGTTCGAGGACGAAGCGCAAGCCGTGCGGATCGCCAACAGCACCGAGTACGGTCTGGCCGCCTATGTCCAGACCCGGAATCTCGACCGCGCGCTTCGCGTCGCGCGCGGGCTGCGCGCCGGTGGCGTCTACGTGAATGGCACCTACCCGACGTTCAATCCGAACCTCGCATTTGGCGGAGTTGGCGCGTCGGGTCACGGCCGCGAGGGTGGCGCCTGGGGTATTGAGGAATTCGTGCGGCCGAAGACGATTTCTATCAGCATACAGGGGGCGTCGTGAGCGAAGAAGAAAGTCGTTCTTTTTTGAAAAAAAGAACCAAAAAACTTTTGTCTGTTGCGGGCAGCATCCGGGCTGCCTGGTTGAACTCATTGCCAGACGCAAAATGCAAAAGTTTTTTGCTTCTTTTTTTCAAAAAAGAAGACCTTTCGTTCTGCTTCATCAAAGCGCATTAGAAATGGCACCTCCGACCAGGCCGCTCGTTCGTGCCGATTACGTCATCGTCGGCGGTGGCAGCGCCGGCGCCGTTTTGGCCAACCGGCTCTCCGAAGATCCCGCGACCAAGGTTGTTTTGATCGAGGCAGGCGGTGAAGCCAAATCCTTCATGGTGCAGATGCCGGTCGGCTTCGCCCATATGCTGACCAATCCGAAGTTCGACTGGGGATATGAACAGTCACCGGACCCTTCGATCAATGGACGGCGCTTTACCTGGTCGGCGGGCCGGATGCTCGGCGGCTCCAGTTCGCTCAACGGCCAGGTTTATATCCGCGGCGCCCGCGCGGACTTCGATCGGTGGGCCGCGTTCGGCGCCACCGGCTGGAGCTGGAACGAGGTTTTTCCGTATTTTCTCCGCTCGGAACATTGGCATGGCGCGCCCAGCCAGGCGCACGGCATGCACGGGCCGTTGTCGGTCTCGCCCATGCGGGATCCGCACCCGCTCTGTGAAACGTTTCTGGCCGCGTGCAATCAGCAGGGGCTGCCGACGCTGGCCGAATATAATAACGGCCAGCTGGACGGGGCCTTTTTGACCGAGGCGACCCAGCGCGATGGCTGGCGGTGCAGCACCGAGAAAGCCTATCTGCGCCCGGCGCGTGCGCGCGCCAATCTGGCCGTCATCACCGAGGCCGCGGCCGATACGATCTTGTTCCGAGATGGCAGGGCGACCGGCGTGGCGGTGAAACGGGAAGGGCGCCGCGAGGAGGTTGAAGCGGCGCGCGAAGTGATCGTCTGCTGCGGTGCGCTCGGCAGCCCGGCCCTGCTGATGCGCTCCGGCGTCGGTCCGGGCGATTATCTTCGCGAGCGGGGGCTGCCCATCATCCACAATCTTCCAGGCGTGGGACAGAATCTGCAAGAGCATTCAGGATCCAGTCAGAATAAGTTCGTCAACAAGCCCACGCTCAACAGCCAGATGAAGCCATGGCAGATCGGGCGCGACATCGGCCGTTTTCTATGGAACCGGAAAGGCCCGATGGGCGCGCCGGCCGTGCAGGCAATGGCGTTCGCCCGCACGGACCCGGACCTGACGGGGCCGGACATTCAACTCCATTTCCTGCCGCTGGCCTACGATGTGGAGCCGGAAACATTGTCGGCGGCCCGCGCGGTGATGCCGAAGGAGCCTTGCGTCAGCATCAATGTGACGCTTTGTCACCCGCAGGCCCGCGGACGCGTGGAGCTTGACGCCGACGGGCGCCCAGTTGCCGTGCACCAGTTGCTGGGCGCCGAGGCCGACCTGCGCACGCATGTCGCCGGCATGAAGCTGGTGGATCGCATTTTCCGGCAAAAGGCGTTCCAGGACATTATTGTTGCCGAACGCCAACCCAGTCCGGTGCCGCTGACCGACGCGGATTGGGTGGCCTACGCGCGCGCAAAACTGCTTCTGGCCTACCATCCCGTCGGCACCTGCAGGATGGGCACGGACGAGAATGCCGTGGTTGATTCCGCGTTGCGGCTACGCGGGGTTGCCGGCCTGCGGGTGGTCGATGCGTCCGTCATGCCGACCACCACGAGCGGCAATACCAACGCACCCACGATCATGATTGCGGAGAAAGCCGCCGACATGATCAGGGCGGCGCCGCAATGACGCCGGCCGCCGGATGACCTCCCCGAGCCGCAAGAAGGGTCGGCCGAGGAAGGATGACGATCGCGCCGAAGCGCGCGAAAGGCTGTTGGACGCCGCGCACGAGCTGATGTGCGAACGCAGCACGATCGACGTGCCAGTCAATGAAATCGCCGTTCGGACCGGGCTTAACGTCGCCCTGATCAACTATTATTTTGGCGGCAAGGATGGGCTTCTGCAGCATCTCGCCATGCGGCACAGGGCGGGCTACGCGAACGCGCTGGAAAGCCTGCTGAAGGCTGCTTTGACCGCAGAACAGAAATTGACGTTGCATGTTCGCGGCATCGTGCGCGCGTTCCGGCGGGTACCGTATCTTCAGCGTCTTCTGCACAAGATCCTGCGCGACAGCAGCGAGGAAGAAGCCCGCGCGTGCGGCGCCGCCATGATCCGCCCGCTGGGCGCTTTCTATAAACAGATCGTCGCGCAAAGCGAAACGGACGGCAGCCTTCGCGCGGTGGATCCGATGCATCTCTATATCACGATCGTCGGCGCGTGCGACTTTCTGTATTCCGGCAGCGCGTCGCTGTCCTACGGTTTCGGCTTGCAAGACGTGGATGACGACCTGTCGGAAAATTACGCAAATCATCTCGTTGAGATAGTCATGCGGGGTCTGCGGCCTCATACACACGATATGAAACAGGGGCAGGGCGTTATCGCCGGCACCAGAGAATATGTCCGAGATTGATATGACGGACTTAGGCAAACTCCAGAAGATCGACTCGTCGCCCGGCGTCGCCGTCCTGACGTTAAACCGCCCCGCGGTCATGAATGCGATCGATATGGAATTGTTCGACCTGCTCTACGCTGCGCTGGATGAATTGGAGCATGATGACGCGGTAAGGGCGATTATTCTGATTGGTGCCGGCGAGCGCGCCTTTTCAGCCGGCTTCGATATTCATGAAATGGCTGGCTTTGATGCGGGCGCCATGGCAACCGCATTTGCGCGCCGCGACAAACTATTCTGGCGTATCGCAAATCACCGTAAGCCTATCATTGCTGCTCTGAATGGAATAACCTATGGGGCGGGTGCGCTGATCGCGGTCGCAGCAGATATTCGTATCGGCGGCCCCGCCACCCGGTTTAAGATTACCGCCAGCACATATGGCGCGGCTAACGCGACATGGTCGCTTCCCCGGATCGTGGGCGTGTCAACGGCGAAGGAAATCCTGTTCACCGGCCGTGCTGTCGATGCCAACGAGGCGCACGCGATCGGCCTCATCGACCGGCTCGTGACCGACCGCGGTGTGTTGGCGGCCGCACAGGATATGGCCGCCGCCGTGTCGGCCAATCCCGCGGACGGGGTTCAAGCGGTAAAGGCGCTCGTCAATGCCAGTCTGGGCCGCAGCCTGGAGGCCGCCTACCTGGCTGAACAGGAATGGATGACCGCCCGCATGGCGGCGGTGGCCAAGGGTGGGGACGCGCTGTTCCATGGATTTCTTTCCGAACGCAAAGGTCGGGTGGATTAGAAGGCAAGGCAGGAAGAGTGTGTTTTCTGAAAAAAAGAACCAAGACACTTTTGTCCGCATTGGCAACATGCGGTCCTTCGCGTTGAACGATTCGCCAGACGAAATTGCAAAACTCCAAAGGAACATGCCGTGAACCCAACGATCCATCGCTTTTGCGCCTGGAGCGGCGTTCCATTCATCCTTCTGTTCACGGTCGCGATGATATTCATTGCTCATATGGTGCCGCCGTTGCCGCCCTCATGGACCAGCATGCAAGTGCTGGATTTCTACCGAACCCACAGCCTGGCCATTCGCGCGGCCACCGCTATCATGATGATGGGCACGGCGTTCGGCTTCAGCTGGTCTGCCAGCGTCGCCGTGTGGACGGCCAAGGCCGAAGGTGCCATGCCGGTTCTGTCCTTCGGGCAATTGGTCTGCGCGGCCTGGTCCTTCGGTGGCGTCTATAACGCCATCGTCGATTTCAGTTCGGCAGCTTTCCGTTCCGATCGGCCGGAGCAGATCGTGTCCTCGCTCAACGATCACGGTTGGTACTGGATCGTTATGCCTGGCTCCTGCGCCGAGTTACAATGCATTATGATCGGCCTGGCGATCCTCTCCGATAAGCGGACCGACCCGATCTTTCCGCGCTGGGTCGGCTACTTCAATATTTGGGCTGGTTTGTTGCAAATTCCCGGCGCGATGATGCCGTTCTTCAAAACAGGGCCGTTCGCATGGGACGGGTTGTTCGCCTTTTGGATGCCGCTGGTTGTCTTCTCACTCTGGATCTACGTGGACACTTGGGCGGTGTTGCGCGCGATCCGCCGCGAGGCCGCGGCACCCGCGCTTGCCGCACCTCTCGCGGCATGAGAGGTCGCGCCGGCGAAGCGCACACCGTGGCCGACGCCCGCCCGGCAAAAATACTGCCCGGCGAGGAAGGGGTCTGGATCCTGGTGCTCGGCGATATGATCGTCTTCGGCCTCTTCTTCATCACTTATCTATATTACAGGGCGCAGGAAGCGGATTTGTTCGATCGCTCCCAGGCTCGGCTCAATTTGCATCTCGGCGTGATCAATACCCTCCTGCTTCTCACCAGTTCGTGGTTCGTGGCGATGGGCGTGCAGGCGGTGCGGGACGAACGAAGCGGCCGGGCCAAAACCCTCCTGCGCCTCGCGTTCCTCTGCGGCGCTGGCTTCTGCGCCATCAAGGCGATCGAATATACCGAGACATTCGATCAAGGCGCGACACTGGTGACCAACAATTTCTTCATGTTCTACTTCATGTATACGGGCATCCACCTGTTACATGTGGCGATCGGATTAGCTGTGCTGCTTTTCCTGATGCACAAGGCAGACGAAGCAGTGCCGCAGGATGTGCGTATTTTCGAAAGCGGCGCTACCTTCTGGCATATGGTTGATCTCCTTTGGATCATGCTGTTTCCGCTGCTCTATCTGGTGAAATAGAGGGTGGGTTCGCTGTTCAAAAGCAAGGCGACCCCGATCTGGGCGCTGCTGTTTTCGGCGACCTGCGTGTCGTGGGCGCTCGCGTCGTACCACGCGTCCCGCTCGCGGGGAAGTCCGGGACTTGCCAGCATCGCGGTGATGTTGATTGCCATGGTCAAAATCCGCTTCGTCCTCATCCACTTCATGGAATTAAAACGCGCGCCATGGATCTGGCGCGCGTTTTTCGAAGCCTGGGTTGTTATTCTCGGTATCGCTCTCGTCACGACATACGTTGAAAGCTCACAAATGTAACGTTCATTTTCCCTTCTGTGATACATCATATCCACTTAGAATCGAGACAGCAATACCAACCGTCTTGGAGATCGACCTGTCGGCAAGGAAGGAGGTATTTCTTTTGTGAAAAAAAACTTTTATCCATCAGGGGCGCTCGGGCACGCCGCTTCGACGTGCATTGCCTTATTGACAAAAGTTTTTTGGTTCTTTTTTGCGGAAAATAACTACTTACTTTCGTTTGCCTCAGTTGCCTGGCGATTGCGATCGGGTTCGATCGCGTCGGCGAACATTTTGAAAATGCGGCGCACGATGGCTGCCTGCTCGGCGTTGATCGTCCTGCCGCCACGGACCGGTTCGCCAGGTTCGTCGCGGGCGTGTACGACGTCGTATCCATCGCTGATGCCACCACCGGACTTGCCGGCCTCGACGCGGCCGGCCATTCCGCGGTGCGTCTTCTTTGCTAGGTCTTTATTCGTTCGAGCAAGGGTCTAAAGCTGTCGAAATTCATGGTGGGCAGTCCGATAATTTTCCCGCCATCGTCCCAGCGGCGCAAGGCGACAGCGTCCTCATAATATGCCAGGCGGCGGAACGCGTCGATCTCGCTGTCGCTCATCGCCCCCCCCTGCAACCGCAGACTATGCTGCGAGGCAGCGGACAATGTGTCGAAGTAGCCGGCATCCGTCGCGCATAGATAGCGCTTGGCCGCCACATGCAGGCGGATGCATTCGGTGACGGAAGGTGGGAAAAAACCCTGCAGCATGTTGGCTCCAAGCTCATCATGTCGCTTATCCTCCGTGTCACTGGCGGAATACGCGGCATCTTCCGCGATCAAATGACCAATGTCGTGAAGCAGGGCGGCCGCCACCAATGTGTCCGGCGCCTCGGCCGCCTGGGCGCGCGCGGCGGTTTGCAACATGTGCTGCGACACGGTGAGTGCTTCGCCGGCATAGGCATGCGCGCCCAGACGCGCGAAAATGTCGGCCAGTCTGGCAATGATTTCGGATGGTTGCGAATGGCGACCGGTCATTCCTCGCTCCCGTCTCGTTGCACGCTGGGCCGGCTCGCCGACCGATCAGAGATAAAGCCTTGATTTTGCCATTGCCGTATGTGCCGCTTCCGGCGCGCTGCGGCGGTAGAAATAGAGTGCCGCAAGCGTGGTTGCCAGGCCGCCCAATACGGAGGTGACATAAGCGCCCTCGATGAAAAATTGCAGCCAGTTCATCGAGGCCTGAACCAGGTTGCGCCACAGCAGCAAGACGACACTGCCCATATAACCCGATGAGTCAGCGACATAAATCAGAAAACCCGCGTTCGCCGTCCGGCCGCTGACCGCAACCAGCCGGTCGAACAGCACGGCGTTGACAGGGTTATACGCGACATAGAGGCCGGTTCCGGCAAGAATCATCCACATCAGCGGCGAGATCACGTGCCACTGGAATGCGAGCGTGGCCAGGCCCAGCACGGCGCAACCACCCGCCATCATGCCGTGGATCACCATCAGCGCCCGGCAGTTGTCGTGAATGGCAATGATGGCCGCCATGCCGACGAGCGCAATGACAGCGACGGGCAGTTCGCTCGCCGAAAAAATCGCCGCTTGCCCGCCGTGGCCGAGTGCCGCCCATATCTCGGCCGCGAAATTGTCGCGATAGTCGCGAAACGCGGTCAACAGGATATAGGCGAAGACAATGAGGAACAGGCCAGGGCCATAGTCTGCCAGGAACGCGGCGCGTTCCCGGCTGGACATTGGCATGCGTCGGACTCGCGCGATTTCGTCACGTGCATCGGGCGGCGGCAGGCGGCTGAGCACCCACACGGACACCAGAAGCAGCGGCATGAATAGCAGCCCAATAACCGCTGGCATCCAGAATGGCGAGACATGCCACGAATCGATCAGCCATAGGCCCACGCTCTTCACCGCGCCGGAGGAGACGATGAAGCTCGCACACATCATGGAAGCCAACACCTCCGATACGCGGCGGCCTTCCATGAAGCCGAACACCAAGCCCCAGATCATGCCGAGCGGCAAGCCGTTAAGGAACATCGTCAGCACATTCCACGGCGCCGGTATCAGCGCGAAGCCGACGAGCGCAAGCCAGGATAGAAAGATCAGGCCGATGATCGCGGCGGCACGGCGGCTTGCATGGATTTCGGCAATCACCTTGACGCCGATGAACTTGGACAACGCATAGCCAAGGACCTGCGCCAGGATCAGCGCGATCTTGTAATCGAGCGCAAAATGCCAGCCCGGAACATCAGCGAATGTCGCAGACGCGAACGGTTTGCGGAACGCATACATGGCGAAATAGGTGAAAAAACCGGCCAGACCGGCGGCGGCTGCGAATACGATGCCACGCTGATTGCCATGCGCGCTGCCAAAATGAAGGTCTTCTTTTTTGAAAAAAAGAAGCAAAAAACTTTTGCTCATGGAACTAAGCTAACGGTCCAGGTTGGCCAATAGGGTGCTGCCCACGCGACATAAAAGTTGTTTTCTTTTAAAAAACAGCTGCTCGCCTCGTTTCTATAACCGGGTCTGCCCAGGCATCTGGCCACGCTCAGGGTGCAGGTCCTTCAGGAGCCAGGCGTCGGATCGTCATAGGATGAGCATGGCCCGCGCGACGGTTCGCAAATATGAATTTATTGTTACATCTGCATTGGAGATGCCCGTTCGCGCTGCCAGAAGATGAGGCATCCAGGACGGCAAGCAGACCCACCGCGCCAGCGTCGTGTTTGGAAACTTACTGTATTCAAGCTTATATTTCTCGTTGCTCTTTGGATCGCTTGAGCACGACGTCGTCCTTGTCGGGCGCGCCTTCGGCATCACGCCTTGCGGCCCGCCACCGTTGCCTCTGCCAAAACATGACGTTAACCAGCGTTCTGATGGTGGTTTCACTCCACTATCGAAGCTTGACCGCGGCACAGGGCCCCGCGGCCATGGCTGAGGCTTTTCGGGTGGGGGATAAGAGTTATGAGACGTGCTTATATGTTGTCCTGCGCGGCCGGAGCGATGCTGACGGGTGCCAGTGGTGCCGCTTTCGGCCAGGCAATACCCGTTACGAATGCTCCGGCTACCACGGGCACGCGCGGCGCCCTCGAACAGGTCGTTGTCACGGCTCAGCGGCGGCGAGAATCCGCCCAGAAAGTGCCGGTCACCATTCAGGTGTTCACCGGCGCCACGCTCAAAAACCTGAACGTGACCAGTTTCGACCAGCTTTTGAAATACACGCCGAACGTGGCCTTCAACAACAACGGACCCGGCCAGGGCAACATCTTCATGCGGGGGCTGAGCGCGGGGAGCCAGGGCAACCAATCCAGTGCCACGGCCGGCAACTTCCCCAACGTGGCTGTCTATCTGGACGATCAGTCCCTGCAGTTCCCCGGCCGCAATCTAGATGTGTATTTCGCCGACATGGACCGGGTGGAAGTGCTGGAGGGCCCGCAGGGCACGCTGTTTGGCGGCGGCGCGGAAGCCGGCGCGTTGCGCTACATCACCAACAAGCCCAACCTGGAAAAACTGTCTGGCAGTATCGAAACCGCGGACGGCATTACCATCGGCGGCGGCCCGAACACGGCGGTGAACGGCGTGATCAACGCGCCGGTCGTGCAGGACAAGCTTGCGGTGCGCATTGTCGGCTATGACGACAATCAGGGCGGCTATATCGATAACGTCCCAAGCCTGTTCTCCCGCCAGAACTACGATCTGGGCAATGACTATTTCAATATCAAGCCAAACGCCGCGGGTCTGTGCCCCAACAAGCTGCCGGCGGGCCCCGCCGGCCTGTGCGCGCCGCCCAACTCGGGACCGATCAACAACTACCCCTACGCCAAGAAGGATTCGAATCCTGTCAGTTTTGCCGGCATGCGGGCGTCCGCGCTGCTGAAGATCGACGAGGACTGGAACGTGCTGATCGAGCAAAGCTTGCAGAACATGCAGGCCGACGGCTCGGGCGCGGAATATCCGATCGGCTCGAACGGCCAGACCCTCAAGCCGCTGCAGCAGACCACGTTCAACCCGATCTATGATCATGACCGGTACGAAAACACCGCCTGGACCGTGAACGGAAAGATCGGCGACCTCAGCGCGATCTATACCGGTTCCTACCTAGTCCGACACATCTCGCAGCAGATGGATTACGTCAATTACTCGCGCAGCGCCGGCGGCATGTATTATCAATGCGTCGGCGGCTCCACCGGTTGGTCCGGCAAGTCTTACTGCTATTCGCCGAACAGCTACTGGACAGACCAGGTCACGAACACCCACCTGACAAACGAAGTCCGGCTGAGCACGCCCGATACCTGGCGGCTGCGGGCGATCGGCGGCCTTTACCAGGAATCCTTCAATATCGAGGACGACCAGAACTTCGACTATAAGAGCATTCCGGACTGCAGCCCGGCAAACCTGGCCATCGCGCTGGCCGGAGGCGCGACCTGTGTGGCCAACGTCACCACCGCAAAGGGTGCCACGGTCAATCAGCCGGGCGTCCGGCCTAACAACACGGCGTTCGGCGAGGATGCGCAGCGCGGCTATGACCAGTTCGCCGCGTTCGGTTCGGTCGATTACGATATCATCCCCGAGGTTCTGACCCTCACGGCGGGCACAAGGTATTTTCAATATTCCGAATACGAGACGGGGACCCAGTACGGCACCACCGAGGCCTGTGCCGATGTGCTGAACGGAACCTGCACGCATGGCCTGGTCAATATCAACGACGCGCGCGACAAGAAGGTCTACCGGGGCTTCAAGAGCCGCTTCAACGTCACCTGGCATGTCGACCCGAATACGATCGCCTATTTTACGTTCTCGCAGGGCTTCCGGCCGGGCGGGTTCAACCGCTCCGTCAGCGGTGTGGCCAAGGATGCCAATGGCGATCCACAGTATGAAAAGCCCAATGGTTACGCGCCGGACGAACTGACAAACTACGAAATCGGGTTGAAGACAAACCTGTTCCAGAACCGTTTGCAGCTGAGTCTTTCGGCCTACTACATGCAATGGGATAATGTGCAATTTCTGTTCTTCAACCCGACGCAGCTCGGCAACACAACCTTCGCCGTGAACGGCCCGAATTACGAGGTGAAAGGTTTGGAAGCGCAGTTCGTGGGTCGTCCGCTGGATGGGCTCACCCTGTCCGGGTCGCTATCGGCCAACGACAACACGCAGGCAACCTCGCCCTGCCTGGATGACAACATCAAGGGTTCGCCCGATTATGGCTCGTGCATCACCGAAGTGAAGGGCAAGCCCTTCGTCAATCCATTCGGATCACTCGGTTCGGTTGCGCCGTTCTCGCCGCATTTTCAGGGCAGCCTGCGCGCGCGCTACGATTGGTCGGTGGAGCAATATGATCTTTTCGTCCAAGGCAGCGTCAACTATGTCGGCAGCATGTTCAACGAGCCGGCAACCTATCTATCAGGCGCGGGGATTCAGATCCCGGACACGACGCTGCTGCGGTATGAGATGCCAGGCTATACAACCTGCGACGCCTCGGTTGGATTTACCTACCAGAAATACGCGTTTTCCCTGTTTGGTACCAACCTGACCAATTCACATGCCAGCACCTACACAACCTCGACCGAATTCATCAAGGAGGAAATCCCCCTGCGGCCAACCGTTATTGGCGCGAAACTGAGCGCGGCTTTTTGAGGTAAAAGAAGGGCTTATTTTTTGAAAAAAAGGAACAAAAAACTTGTGCTCATCGCGTCGGGCGGCCGGTTCACGTGGGCCAATTTGGTGCCGCCGGTAACAGATAAAAGTTTTTTGGTTCCTTTTTTCAAAAAAGAACGCCTTCCTTAGCCTTGGTATTGGCTGACCAGGCGTGTGCGTTTAATCAGATCCGAATGACATCGGCGCCGACAGAACCTGATCTCGGCCGGCTGTGGCGCCTGCACGCGGACGGCCAACACAATGCGTGCCTGCGCGGCGCGCAGAAGGCGCTGGACCATTTTCCGGAAAATCGCGATCTACTGCTGATTGCCGCAAGCAGCCAGCGCCATTTGCGGCAGGTAGACGACGCATTGGCGACTCTCGACCGGCTGGAGGCGTTGCACCCGCGTTTTGGCCGTCTGCACGAGGAGCGGGGTTTGTGCCATGTGCAGCGCATGGATGCGCCCCGCGCGATCGCCTGCCTGGTCCGCGCTATCACCTGCAATCCCGCGTTGCAGGCGAGCTGGCGCATGCTGGAGGGATTATATCGCCTGACCCACGATCCGCGGGGCGCGGCCGCCGCTGCGGAACAGATCGCGACGCTGAAAAACCTGCCGCCCGAGGTAGTGACCGCCATCTCCCGCTTTTCTGATGGCGATCTGGCCGAGGCCGAGCAGATCATCCGTGGTTTTCTGCGGCGGTTCGGCGACCATCCCGAAGCGATGCGGGTTCTGGCCAAAATCGGCGTCGCCAATGACGTGCTGGATGACGCGGAAACCCTGCTCGCCGCGGTGCTCGTTTTGAAACCGGACTATCATGCCGCGCGGCACGACTACACCCATACGCTTATACTGCGGCATAAATACCCGGAGGCACTGGCGCAGGCCCAGGCGCTGCTGGCAGTGGACGCGCAGAGCACGGATTATCGCGCCCTGGCGGCAACCGCGCTGGTCGGCCTCGGCGAACACCGGCAAGCCATTGCGCTGTACCGGGAGCTCATCGCCGACCGGCCGCACGACCCCGATTTTCGCTTGTGGATCGCCCATGCGCTGAAAACGGTGGGTGAGGTGCCGGAAGCGATCGACGCCTATCGCGCCGCGACCGCGGCGCGCCCCGATTTCGGTGATGCTTACTGGAGCCTGGCCAATCTGAAGACATACCGCTTCGGCGACGAGGAAATCGAGCGCATGCGGTCGCTGGAAACGGCACCGAAGACGGAACCGCAGGATCGTATTCATGTGTGTTTCGCGCTGGGCAAGGCTTTTGAGGATCGCGGCCAGGCCGCCCTGTCCTGGCATTATTACGAGCGCGGCAATGCCCTCAAACGGGCGCAGAGCCGCTACCGCCCGGAGATTATCGAAACCAATACCGCGCAGCAGATCAGGATCTGCACGCGTGATTTCTTTGCACGGCGCGCCGGCTGGGGTGATCAGAGCCCCGACCCGATCTTCATTCTGGGTCTGCCGCGCTCGGGCTCCACGCTGATCGAGCAAATACTGGCGTCCCATTCCTGGGTGGAGGGAACGCAGGAATTGCCGGAGGTGCAACGGATTGTTCTGCAATTGCAAGGGCCTGATCCGGATCTCGACAATCCACGCTATCCCGCCGTGCTCGGCGACATGACCGATGCGGATTTTCTCCGTCTTGGCCGGCTTTACATGGCGGACACGCGGCCGTACCGAACCGGCCGGCGGTTCTTCATCGACAAGATGCCGAACAATTTCCGCCATATCGGCCTGATCCACCTCATGCTGCCGCGGGCCCGGATCATCGACGCGCGGCGCGATCCGATGTCATGCTGTTTCAGCAACTACAAACAGCTTTTCGCGCACGGCCAGGAATTTACCTACAGTATCGAGGATATCGCGCGCTATTATCGTACCTATCTGCATCTGATGCGCCATTGGGACACGGTGCTGCCGGGCCGCGTGTTGCGCGTGCAGCATGAGGAGGTGGTCGATAACCTTGACAGCAGCGTGCGGCGGATCCTCGACTATTGCGGCCTGCCTTTCGAGGCGGCGTGCCTCGCGTTCCACGAAACCAGGCGCAGCGTGCGCACGCCGAGCTCGGAGCAGGTGCGCCAGCCGATTTTCCGCGACGGGCTGGAGCAGTGGAAGAAGTTCCAACCCTGGCTCGAAACGCTGCAATTCGCTCTGGGGGATGCGTTGACCCGATATCGTGACGAGGTAGCGCCTGTGGCTCAACAGAAGGAAGAACTTCTTTTTTGAAAAAAGGAAGCAAAAAACTTTTACGCATGGCGTCCAGCACCCGGTTCACATGGGCCAGTTTGGTGCCGCCCGTAACCGATAAACGTTTTTTGGTTCTTTTTTTCAAAAAAGAACGACTTGCCTTCCTTACTTTTTGTCGGGCCGACCAACCATGAGCAAACACTATGACGTCGCGATCGTCGGCGCCGGCATTATCGGGCTCGCCCACGCCTATGCGGCGGCACGGCGGGGCAAGCGTGTCGTCATCATCGATCGCGACGTGCGGGCCAATGGCGCGTCGATCCGCAATTTCGGGTTCATTACAGTAACCGGGCAGGAACGCGGCGATAGCTGGAACCTGGCACGCGCCACCCGCGACATCTGGGCCGACATCGCCCCCCGGGCGTTCATTGCGGTGGAGCAGCAAGGCCTGATCCTGACTGTACGCCGGCCCGAATCGGTTTCCGTGGTGGAAGAATTTCTCGGCACCGAAATGGGCGCCGGCTGCGAATTTCTCAGTGCCACTGCGTTCCGCGCGCGATACGGTGACATCGCGGCGGAAGATCAGCTCGGGGCGCTGGTCAGTCCGCATGAAATCCGCGTCGAATCGCGCACCGCGCTGCCGAAACTGGCCGCGTGGCTGATCGAAACGCACGGCGTGACGATGCTCACCGGGACGTCCGTGCTTTCTGTCGAACCGCCGCGCATCGAAACCGCGCGCGGTGCGGTGCACGCCGAGGTGGCGATTATTTGCCCCGGCGACGATTTTGTGACTCTTTTCCCCGATCGCATCGAAGCCTATGGCCCACGTAAATGCCGGCTTTCCATGCTGCGGCTGGCCCCGCCTGGTTTCCGTCTCCCCGCCCCGGTCATGTCCGATTTGAGCCTGGTGCGTTACGCGGGCTACGCCGCACTGCCGCAGGCGGATGCCCTGCGGCAGCGCCTCGCCGCCGAACAAGCGACGCATCTCGCGCATGGCGTGCATCTGATAGCCGTACAGAGCGCCGATGGATCCTTGGTTGTTGGCGACAGCCATCATTACGGCGACCTGCCATCTCCCTTCGCGCCGGCCGAGGCCGAAGCCTGCATTCTGGACGAGTTTTTCCGGGCGACGGGTGTGACACCGCCACCGGTCATCGAGCGTTGGGTCGGGACCTATGCGGCCGCCGCGGCGCGCACATTCTTCATCGACGCGCCGGCGGAAGACATCCGACTGGTCATGATCACCAGCGGCACCGGCGCTTCGACCGGTTTCGCCATTGCCGAGCGGACGATGGCCGGTCTGTTCGGTCCTGTCCCAGGAGACGCGGCATGACCTATCCAATCAAGGCGATCATTTTCGACTGGGCCGGCACCATGGTTGATTTCGGCTGCATGGCGCCGGTCGAAGCGTTGATCGACGCTTTCGCCGCCCAAGGCGTGCCGATCACCGCCGCCCAGGCGCGGCGGGACATGGGCCGCGCCAAACGCGACCATGTCGCGGCAATCCTGGAAAGTCCCGCGGTCGCGGCCGCCTGGACCGGCGTGAAGGGCAGCCCCCCCACTGCGGCCGACATAGACGCCATCTATGCCTTACTGGAACCGCTGATCGAGGCGGCAGCGACACGCTGCGCCAGTCTGATCCCGGGCGCCGCCGCATTGGCTGCGGACCTCACCGCGCGTGGCATCAAGATCGGCTCCGGCACGGGGTACACAAGAAAGATGATGTCCGGCATCCTGCCGCGCGCCGCCGCCCAGGGCTACGCCCCGAGCGTGGTTGTTTGCGCCGGCGACACCGCCTCCGGGCGCCCCGCACCGCTCATGACCTGGAAGGCGCTGGTCGAGCTGGACGCCTGGCCGGCGCATGCCTGCATAAAGGTGGACGACGCCACTGTGGGCATCGAGGAAGGCCGGCTCGCCGGATGCTGGACCATCGGGGTCGCTGCGTCCGGCAACGGCGTCGGCCTCAGCCTGAATGCATACAACGACCTGAGTGAGCCAGACCGCCACCGGCTCGTCGCGGCGTCCGCCGACACGCTGCGGTCGGCGGGCGCAGACTACGTCGTCGATACGGTGGCTGATATCCAGCCAACGCTAAGCGCCATCGCCGCCCGCATAATTGCGGGCGAGCGGCCCGGGGTTTTGCCGATCCGATGACGAAAGGCTGGCGTTCCGAGCATGTCCTCCCGTTTCAAAAAACGCAATTTGCGAAGCTTTCTGGCCGTCATCTGGCCCAGGGGTATACGCGGATTTAGGACTGCTCGGCAGAATGCTGCATTTTTCTATTTTATCCGGGTGCCTTGGGACCGACCTTGTGACCCACGTCTCTTTTCCCTAATGAGCCCCTGAGGCGGGCGCGGGTGGGACAACAATCTTGCGCATGAACAGGACCAATATCGTCGCAACCGCGAATGCGAGCATGATGGCGCGGAAGGCGTCGCCGTAAGCGAGCGTGGAGGCCTCGCGATACGCCAGCTGCCAGAGCTGTTTAAGCGCGGCTTCGTGGCCAATGGTGGGTCCACCTGGTCGCGTGGCGTAGCGCTGCGCGGTGGCGTCCACCAGACGCGTCATCGCGCCATTAGCGGGCGTCAGGTGCGCGGCGATGGTAACAAAGTGCGCATTGGTCTGGTCGTTCAGGATGGCCGCGGCACCGGCGATGCCGAACGCGCCGCCGAGATTGCGCATCATGTTGAACAAGCCGCTGGCGTATTTCAGCCGCTCCGGTGGCAGGCTGCCTAGGCCGAGATTGACGCTGGGGGCAACCGCGAAGACTTGCGGAAAGCCGCGCAGAATTTGCGGCAGCAGGAGTTCGGTGGCGCTCCATTGGCTCGTGATGAAACTAAAACTCCACATCGAGACGCCGAAGCAGGCCATGCCGAAAAACATCAGGCGCCGGGGATCGAATTTGCGCGACAGCAAAATGAAGACCGGGGTGCCAAGCAGGGAGGCAGCGCCGGTCGAGAAAATCGCGAGGCCGGTTTGCCAGGCGCTGTAGCCGCGCACATAGCCCAGGAACAGCGGCGTCAGATATGTGGTGGTGAAGATCCCGATGCCGGTGACGAATGAGAGGATACAGCCCAGCGCAAAATTGCGGTTGGCGAACGCCCGCAGATCGACGACCGGATTGCGGAACGTGAGGCTGCGGGCGACGAACAAGGTGAGCGATATGCCGGCGATCCAGGCGCCGGCAAGGATTTTATCGTCGCTGAACCAGTTCCAGCGCGTGCCTTCTTCCAGCACATATTCAAGCGTGCCGAGGCCGATCGCCATCAAGACAATGCCTGGATAATCGGCGCCCCGGAGTAGCGTCACATCGGGTTTGTCGATACGGACAAGGAAAGGGATCGACGCGGTGATCGCCACGCCGGGCAGCAGGTTGATGTAGAACAGCCAGTGCCAGTTGAGCGTGTCGGTGATCCAGCCGCCGATGACCGGCCCGAGCGTTGGCGCGATGGACGCGATAGTGCCGATCACGGCGGCGGAGTAGACGCGCCGCTGGCCCTGGAAGTAATGGAAGGACGACGTAAAGACAGTCGGGATCATCGACGCGCCGAGCAAGCCTTGGATGGCGCGGAAGGCGATCATGCTGTCGATATTCCAGGCCAATCCGCAGAGCAGGCTGGACAGGGTGAAGCCTGCGGCAGACGCGGTGAACAGCCAGCGCGTCGAAAACACGCGCGTCAGCCAACCAGACAGCGGGATCATGGTAATTTCGGCAATCAGATAGGCCGTCTGCACCCAGCTGATTTCGTCCTGCGCGGCCGACAGACCGCCGCCGATATTTTGCAAGGATGATGCGACAATCTGGATGTCCAGCAACGCCATGAACATGCCGGTGCACATGACGACGAACGGCAGGATGCTTGGCGCGGCGGGCGCCGCTGCGGGACGCACCGATGCAGACTGGGCACTCACGGTGCCGCCTTCGTGTCGACCGTTACGAAGGTTGACAGGCCGGGCCGCAGGCGGCCGAGACCGGATTCCGCGGGATCGAGCGTGATGCGGACTGGCACACGCTGCACGATCTTGGTGAAATTGCCGGTGGCATTTTCCGGCGGAATGACGCTGAACACGGCACCCGTGCCCGGTGCGATGCTTTGCACGCGGCCATGAAGAACATGGCCGGGCGAGACGTCGGCCGAAACAGTGACAGGCTGTCCGGGCGCCATGTGCGCGAGCTGATCCTCCTTAAAATTCGCGTCGATCCACAGGCCCTGAGCGGGAATGACCGAGAGCAGATAATTACCCTGCGTAACGAATGCCCCGGCCTGCGCGGCGCGATTGCCGATATAGCCTTCGATAGGCGCCCGGATGTCCGTGTAACCTAGATTAAGCAGAGCGGTGCGCAGATCAGATTGCGCCTGCGCGATTTCCGCCTGTGCCTCAGCGATTTGCGTGTCCAGCACTTTCACTTGCTGCTGCGCGGCCGCCAGCGCGGCTGCGGCCGAGGACATATCGGCCTCGGCAACCTGCCGCGCGGCCGCGGCTCTTTGGGCGTTTTGCCGGGAGCCGTCATTTGTGACCGCCAGTCGCGCATAGCGATCGCTGTCGATGCGTGTGAAGGCCGCATTGGCGACCTTGGCGTTCTCGTCTGCCGCGGATTCGCGGATGGCGGATTGCTGCAACACCTGGCGCGCGCGCAGATTCGAAAGTGCCGCAATTTTCGCGGCGAGCACGGCTTGCGCATGGTCATAGGCGGCCTGGTAGTCACGCCGGTCGAGTTGAACGAGACTTTGACCGGCCTGAACGTGCTGATTGTCGGCGACGAGGATCGCGCTTACGAAGCCGCTCACATGCGGCGCGATCGTGGTGACATTGCCGCCGACATAGGCGTCGTCGGTGCTTTGCAGAAAACGGCCGCGGGTCCACCAATCTTGTCCATACCAGGCGGCCCCGCCGGCGACCGCCGCCAGGGCTGCGAAGGCGGCCAACTTTCTTGCCCCGAACGCGCGAGCGCGCACCGGTGCAGCCAGCGTGTCCCGCGGGAGGGTCGTTGCACTCATGCTTGCCTCGCCTTGGATGGTGCCGGATCCGGCCTGGTGTGGCGGCGGCGCGTGAGGTCATTCGCCGCAGGGCCTGGCGCACTGCGGAAATTTTCCTGCGTCATCGGCATGCCGGTGATGCGGTCCACCACGATGGGCTCGGCCAGGGCGCCGGTCTTGCGATTCACCGCGACCACGCTGGCGCCTTCGGGGGCGAAATGTTTGTTGCCCCAGGCCAGCATGGCCCAAAGAACCGGACGGAAATCACGGCCGCGCTCGGTCAGAATATATTCCTCGCGCGGTGGACGTTCGCTGTAGAGGCGGCGTTCCAACAAGCCGGACTCCACCAGGCCAACCAGCCGGCGTGTCAGCATGTTGGGCGCGATGCCAAGGCTTTTCTGAAATTGATCAAAGCGCGTGAGCCCGTGAAAGGCGTCGCGCAGGATCAGTATGCTCCACCATTCGCCGACGCGCTCGAGGCTGCGGGCAATGGGGCACTGCATTTCGTCGAAGCTCTTTCGGCGCATGGGGCGGTCACAAGGAGACTATCAACATGCAACTAACATGCGCCTGTCACTTGCAGGATGCAAGTCTGTCTTGAGCGACGGCGGCGCGGCTGGTGGCCTCGACGGCTGGCCGCCGTGCAACTGTCCTTCTCCTAGGCCGGCGACGGCTTCACGCAGGGCGATTGCGGCGGCGTTCCAGCAGCTTTGCAGCGTGTGCGCCTGCTCACGCGTGTGCCGGCCATCAAGGAGCGATGTGCTCGCCTGGGCGTGGTTCCACGATTTGGAGCGCTGAGGCCATAGGGTCTTCACCGATTGAAAGATATCTAGGTGTAGGTAGTTGACTATCTGAGTGGTCGATTCTAGATACGGGGGCATAGATGCGGATTGCCCTGGCGCACGCTGGTCGAACCTGCACACCCGTTGAACTGGAACATACGATTCCGGCGGGGCAATAAATTTGGGGTGGGGAAGCCATGTCCTGGAAGCATGAA
>Ga0116228_10000212_pt1 | contig 41370 bp, 35 predicted proteins | sample S1TSphfallax_2_FD_89694 | JGI IMG/M metagenome (GOLD analysis project Ga0116228, IMG submission 89694) | Host-associated microbial communities from peat moss isolated from Minnesota, USA - S1T2_Fc - Sphagnum fallax MG | ecosystem: Host-associated > Plants > Peat moss > Unclassified | place...
ATATTGATTCACACATGTTGGTTTGAACCAGCGTTGGGTGGGTATTTGACTTTTAAGTACCCGTGAGATCTGTTTATATGATTTTGTGTTTGAAATGTGGAAAGACATTGAGTAGGGAGTTTTAAGAACAGCCAGTTTTGGGTGTTTCAGAAATTCAAATTGAAGGGCATGAACTGGGGCGGGGGTTAGGTTAACTTTGAAGGTGGGTGTACTGTCTCATACTTTAAAAAATGGCCTGCTGGGTAGACCCCAGGGGTTTTTTGACAAATATCAATAGCTTTGAACAGGTCCTGGATCTGGTTCTTTCAAATCGCAAACAGTTCCTAAAGGTGCAAGGCACAAAATAAGTTCAACAATTGCTTGCATAAAGAATTGGTTTTATGCACGTATTGCACAAACAACTGATTGGAATAAAATGGGGAAATCAAATAGAACTAGTGTTTCATTTTACAACACTAATGCTACATGTTACAATAGCAAGCTTTGAGTATCACCAAGAGACACAACACAAAAGCTGAATTTTCATAACTTCACAACCTGGAATAATTCCAGTAATTATTCAAGGAGTTTCCTTCAAAGAAAGAAAAGTTGGGAGACAGCGCTCAAGTGCTGGCCGCGTGAGAAAAACCCTAACCCTAACTTGACGATAGGGGCAGGTATATGCCTTGATGTTTGAACCGGGGTGTGTCCAATAAAGATATCCATAAAGTGGCAGCCAGTCCTATGGCCTTTGTCATCCTCACTTGGCCATCCCATCCCCCAATTTGCCGGTATTAAAGCCCACCATGCTGAGAGACCCAGCGTTCAAAAGTGGGGATGAGCTTCTGGAAATTTTGACCATGGTTTGTTTTTCTAAATTGCACCTCCACACTTTGTGCCTATCTAAGGGGTCTATCGACATTTATTAGAGACCTACTTTGGCTACATATCTAGGGTACCTACCCACTTAACTAAGATATATACCCACCTACTTAGTGTACTTACCTACTTGTGTGTTGAGGTTACCTATCTATGTTACAAACGTACTTAGCATGCCTACCCATCTAGGACGCAACCTAGTTACTTCGACTACATAACTACTTATTTAATATAGCTACATGATTACCTAGGCTACCTACCCATCTAAACCACCTACTTACTTATTTACATACCTACCTACCCACCCACTTATTCCCCTAATCACTTATATGCCTAAAATACCAACTTGATTACTTAGGTCACCTACTTACTTATGTACTTACCTACCTAAACTACTTATCCAACTACCTAAGTCACCAACCTACTGACCTACATACTCACCTAGACTACCTATTCGAGTGCCTAGGTTACTAACCTACCAACATACCTACCCAATTGCATAAGTTAGTTACCCATATAAACTACTTATCAGCTTAGTTACCTACCTATTTACCTAAGCTAGTTAAGCTACCTACTTACCTACCTACCCACCTTAGCCACCTAGCTACTTGAACTGCCTACCTAAGTTGGTCTTCACACTCTCAAAGAAACTACTTTGATGTCTTGTCAATTTGGTCTTTTTTTAATTCAAAAGTGACAGTCGCAATTTTGGGTCCCAGATTCAGCCGTGTAGATTCCCAGTTAGAGCCCACTTTATAAATATTACTAGTTTTAGTGCCGTATCTGGACATGGTTATGAAGATATGTTTTTGTAAGGTCTTGAGTAGGGAGGTGCCACGGGTACTTAAATTTTGCAGTTATCCAGGTATGAACAAGGGTATGTTTTTGAAGCTATCAGCTCCCACTGTTATAAACTGGTTTACCCGGGTTGATTCCTGGTAGGGGTTTGGTGTCAAATCTCATACCTGCCCAACAATGGTTTCAAAGTTTTTAAGTGTCAACCCATGACACAAGAGGGGGACTACCATTTGCAAAAAATGTGCAAAATGTTTGCAATTGTTAATTAAGAGAGTTTGAACAGATTTTTGAAACTTTTGAACTAATATAATTACTGCACTAACTTCGAGCTTATATAATAATGCCAGTAATAAAAGGCATATCCACAATTTCTCGGATGAGGTACAACCTTTAAATAGTGTGAGGCTGGGATTGGACTTGTAAATGTAACCAAAGTACACACTATTTTGGATGGCCCAAGATACAATGACCTCTAATACAGTCACTACAAAAAAATCACTGTTTTTCATTGGCTAATCATAATGATTTGTCCAGGTGGTGGCCTTTAGATAGTCTCTCACTTTTGCCTTCTCAATTTTCATGTTTAGGGAGGAAGGTGGGGAAATAATTATGCTATATGTTGGATGTAGAATGTAGGAGAACACCTAAGGATGAGGGTGTTCCCAAAGTAAAGGAATCCCCAATAGTCCAGAGGCAGGGACTCGCACTTGCAGATGTGGGGTCCAAGGACATTATCCCATGTAATAACTTGGCAGAATCCTGTGTAACTTGCAACATTATTGTACATAACGTGCTCTTCCCTAACACTAAAAGGTTTATGTCAGCTCATTTACTGCCCCAAATAGGGGCAGTAATACTGTGCACAACACATGCTCTAACTCCAGTAGCGTAAGGTTCTTGTCATAGGTCTTAGCTTACTCCAATGGGTGGGATTAAAGGGCTCCATTATTTCATCATCCTAGGGTCCCGATCAAACCACCCATAACTGCTCTCCCTCAATTCTTGATGCATTCCTCTTTTGAATCTTTGCAAGTTGGCTTACCAACTGCATCAAAATCCCCCCCTCTTTTCCCCCCAATAGCTCTCTACATTTGTAGTGAACATGTTTTTCACTTCTTCTTCATAAGTGTGCTGTGCTTCTGAAACTTCTCTCCATCCCTTTTGTATTATTGTGGTGTTTTTAAATGGTGCCAAATCTATGAAAATGGTGAATTACCATTAAATTTCTCTTTCTCTGCATTAGAAAACAGAAACTGAATAAGTGAATTATTTCTTTCTTTCTTTTTCCCAATTTCAGTTGGGCTTTGCTGGAGCCAGTTTTATTTGCATGTGTTGTAACTTATAACTTTGTAGGAGGCTGCAACATTTTTAAGGTGTTAGTGGATCTATTCAAAATTGTCTTGAGTTTGGGGTTTCGAACGACTTGAACTGTGCTGTCAAAGTGGGGGTTTTGCTTCATATTGAGGATTGTTTAGATTTCAGCTTCAGCAACCATGGTGAGCACTCTGCAAATATTCTCAATATTGTAAAAAAGAATGTGTGTGTGTGTGTGTGTGTTTTTTTGGGGGGGTTCATTTTGTGTCTTTGTTTCCTTTGATTCTTTGGTGGGATGTGTGAAGTGTTTTGCGAACTTTTCATAACTTCAGGTATTTTTGTTTTCATTTCAGTGAAGCAAACATGAATATACAAGCTGTTATGAAGATATTTTCAAATGAGAGTGGTTTTGATGAAGATATATCCAAATGGAGGTGTGGTTTTGATGTGCGGACTCTGTTTCTTCTTGAGTCTTTTGTTGGGAGTAGAGTTTTCGCAAGGGAGTTGGGGCTGCAAGACGAGACAAGAACAAGGGCCGTTCACAAGGGTTGTCGGAAGAACAAAAGCAAGAGATCCGTGAAGCTTTTGACCTCTTTGACACCGATGGCTCTGGTAATACCATTCCAACCATCCTTCAGCCTTATTATCTTATTCAAACTCTTCTGAATAAATAGTGAATTGAAAGCCAAAATATTAGTGAGAATTACAAATTGGACAACCTTCCTATGTTTGTATCAACTATTAATATTTTTTATATATCCAAATTGTTTGGTTTCAAAAGTAATGGGGTGCTAATGTAAAACACTTTAGACTAAATTGTTAACTTGTTCTTTTAGGAACAATTGATGCAAAGGAGCTCAAAGTTGCAATGAGGTAATATCCACTATCCCCACTATTGCATATTTTATTCAATTGAGAATTCTGTATTTATGTACATATAAGTATTTGGAAAAGATTGGGAATTGTCCATCTTTCATTACCAGTTGCTTCTAATATTCCACATCATGTGTTCCAACTAAATCAAAGATGGACATATGTGGCAGGGCCCTTGGTTTTGAACCAAAGAAGGAGGTTAGTTGGCCCTTTACCATGGACCAGAACCCAATTCAAAGATTATTAATTAAAGTTCTGGTTTTTGGGTAAAATGTGCATGGCCTTTGAATGTAAATTCAAACAATAGTAGGCAAGGAATTAGTTGGTCTAAGATGTGGAACTTTATACCTATTTCTTTCTTTCTATCATGGCCCTTTTGGTCCTTCCAAAAAACTTGCATGCTTTTGTAAAATAAATTTTAATTTAATTTGGTCATTGAGTATATTTATGTTTCCCAACAGATTTTCTTGGGACCAAAATCATGAATTGCTTTGGTAATAGGAAATCAAAAAAATGATAGCTGATATTGATAAGGATGGGAGTGGGACAATCGACTTTGAAGAGTTTTTGCAAATGATGACAACCAAGATGGGAGAGCGAGATTCCAAGGAAGAAATCATGAAAGCCTTTCGCTTGTTTGACGATGATGAGACTGTGGGTTGCTTCAATATAAAACAAAAACATTTGTAATTTAATTTTTGGAGTTTCATATACCCACCTATTTTTATAACATGCTAATGATAATAGGACAATTCTTCTGTATCAACATATTGATCACACATTGTTTATTGATTTTGCCCATATCTTGTAAATAGATGAAATGAATAACACTCAAACATTATTAAACTTCATTTTGTTCTTGTTTGATTTTTCAAAACTTGATAGGGCAAGATATCATTCAAGAATCTTAAGCGAGTTGCCAAAGAGTTGGGTGAGAACATGACAGATGAAGAATTACAGGAGATGATAGACGAGGCTGATCGTGATGGTAATTAAATAAATATTGTTTGTTTTTCCATCAATGTAATGCCTCTTGTAAATTGTTAAATGACCAATACCCAAATTACCATATTGATGCCTTTGACCATGGTATTTAAATTTACATTTTCAAAATAATATTATTTTTAAAATTGAAATAAACAATGTAAGGGTTTACATCCTATTGTTATTTGATATATATAGTTAGCATATGGTTCCATTGAAATTTTGACATATGTAACAACTAGATAGACAATTATATGACATAAAGATGGTTTTGGAAAACAAAACACAGCAAAATTTTTTAGTATATTATTGTGAAACTTAATTCTAACATTGATTAGTTTGGATTTCATAATCAGTTTTCTTTCCATGGAAGACTTATTACTGGTGAAAGATTTTACAGGAGATGGTGAAATCAATGAGGAGGAGTTTTACAGGATTATGAAGAAGACAAGCCTATTTTAAACCAAATGCATTTCATGCAAATCAATGTGTGTGTGTGTGTATTCCATTAGATTTGGACCAACTCTTTTGAAATAAGAAAATGATAGACAAGTTAACGAACTTTCTATTTTTTGGTGATCTTTGTAAATGTTTGGACACATTAGGATGAACATGATATTGTGGACATTTTGATAGATTCACAAGGTTTTCATCTTCCTTAGTGTAGGCCTGCATTGTTGGCCCAAATGCAAACACTTTTTTTTTTTCACATTTTTAGAATTGAAAATTTCTAAATTTAGCAATGTGAATGCATTGAGGGCTCAACTTATTTTTCTTTCCAAACCCAATTTTGACAATTTGTTTGAATTTCCAGTAACAAAATCCACTCAAAACTCAATATTTTCCAAACCTTAGCTCTCAAAATTGTGAAATAAACCTTATTAAATCTAACTCACTAAATGTTTTCCAACAACACCAAGAACACCTCCAAATTCCAATACAATTTTCAACTTTAGTTTTATGTAGTTTTCATGGAAAAAATGGTTCAATAATCAATAGCTTCCATGCCATAACTTCAAATAGTCTCAAACCAAGTCGATGCACCACTACTCATCAAGAGCTTTCTAAACATACCAAGAACACAATATGAAGCACTGTGGTTTGGAGATCTTGGCATGACAAAAAAAGACAAAACAACCTACCTTGCTTCATAAATAAATGTGATATCAATGGCAAGTTCTTTTTCTAACTCTTAAAAATGATCTTGGATTATGTAACTTATATTTCATTTTGTACAAGTAAAATCTACATTTGGTTCTTTCAAAAGTTTAGTGACATTGTCTAGATGAAAATAAAACATCACAAACACATTGGCCTTGCCAATAGATAAAATATTGTACATCTACCTACTATATCCACACTCAGAACATCAAAACAATCCATTCCAATGTAAGTAGTCTAAACATTTTCACCAAAGAAATTGGTTCACCTAATGTGAAACTTGTTTTAACAAGGTAAAACTTCCAAAAGTGGGATCCAATGTGATAGTCCCTACGCCTATGGGGGTAGGGACCAACAAAATGTTGAATAAACATTTTGTTATTGTAAATATTGTGTAACATTAAAAAATCATAGACAATCATTTGACAATTTTTTTTTACTAACATGTGGCTAAAAGGGTGGAACTTGGGTTTCTTTATGTTTATTAAACATTTTTTAACAAAATTTAAGAAGGCTTTTGACATGTGATAATGTGCATGATGGAGACAATATATTTGGACAATGCACATTTTCTTTGAATGGAAATTTGATAGTCTAGACACAAAAAATTGGTATATTGTCCATACTTGCAAATATGTATGATAATTAGTGATATCAATTATCTTGTTTATATGGCTATCTTTCGAATTTGACAAGTTAGAAAAAAAAATTATAAATAATGTAACTCATGGTGCATACAACCAATAAGACCAAACATGATGTTTGTTCATGATGGATCAAATTCAAAATATGTAAAATATAACCACCCATCATCAATAAGTAACCAATGAAAGAACACCCAAACCATCCAAAAGAATGTCTATGATGAATCGTTGGCGATTGAATAGTTGCTAAGAATTGCCCATAAGTTTGAATGAATGGTTCAAAAACTTAATGGACAACTTTTTTATCTCATAATTATAGGATGAAAGTTTTATGTTTAATCACTTGCCTTACAATGTTTGGTAATGAGAACTTATTTTCCCCTTATAAACATGCCAAACAATTTGGCATACTTATTGGAAGTTTGAGACCATGTCTCCCCATAATGGTGGTAAGGGTGAGTTTTTAAAATTTTTTAAAAAATGAAAAGGTGGGAGCCACCCCTATTTGACAAGGATTTTTTTCTACACACTTTCAAAAGAGGTTATCCACATTAGTCCTCCAAATAGCTTGGTCACAAGTGATGTGCAAAAATTGAAACAAAAAATGAACATCAAGGGTCCTTGCCTTTGCTTGGTGATGTTTTTTCATTCACTTTCAAAAAGTATGGCATGTTTGGTGATAAGGTGCACATGGGACAATATATGTTCACAAGGAAGTGGAGTATGTTTTTTTGCCCCCTTTATTTCAAGGTGGGGAAGGAAGGGCAATATATATATATCATTCCCTTCAAAACCAAATGCAATCCCTACTCCCTTATACACTTCTATACCCGAGCTTGGAGATGGTGACCCAATCTTCAAAAATGAATTTGCAATTAGATATTGCCTATGTTGTGAAGATTTTTGTACAAAGTGTGTGAAATTTGTCAAGGGACATTTCTCAAAAAGGCATCACCAAGATCTTTTGTCCTATTGTGAACAAAAACGACTACAACTATGAATTCACAAAGGACCTTGTGTACAAGAATGTAAAGAAGTTATGAATGGTAGTAGACTAGAACCCATTTATGCCAACATCAAAATTAATATCCTTTGGAATTGCAAGAAAGATTGGCATGCGAGAAGATGGGGAAACCAATTAATTGGGTTATGTATGTCGAATGGACTAATAGTGAACAACAACACTACAAGGTAACGTTAGAGCAAGTGGATTTATTTAACTTTTACAAAGAAGTTGATGATGAGCCCTTGATGGAAAAGGTGTGTGGCCAACTAATTGAATGCATAAGTATAATCGAATGCACCATTTGGTTACTTAGAATACATGTGGCCAAACGGAAGATGGCAACAACCATCTCCATGAATAGGAAGTATTTTTACAAACCCTAATTACAAAAATGAAATTTTATCTAATGAATAAAAAAAAGAACCACAACAATAAATTGAAGATAAAAAGGGTATTTTTGTTTTATGTAAAGGTCTTGCAGATGCAAGGGTCTTTACTTATGAAAACTTAAATAAAGTTTCAAATAAAAAAGACAATGTTTTGTGTGTATTAGAAAGGAAACTTATAGTCTTGCAACAAAATGTTAGCATTGCATAATCCTTTCATTCAAAAAGGTTTAGTTCCTTCTACTTGCATTGCCTTTCCATTTGTTGATTTGGAAAATAATAATGAGCCAACCTATCTATGGGTTGACAATTGCTCATTTTGTGGATTAGGTTTTAAACTATTGTGGGTGGGACAAATTACATCTTGTAAACATGGTTGGTGTGCATTTGTTCATTTCAATAAGTCCACAAAATGCATTGATCCTTTGTGTCAAGAAAAAATGCATAAATGTTAATGGATTTTGCAACAGTCATCAACTCCTGGAGTGGATCAATGTTAAAGCCCCACAAACAAATTGTAGTTAAAAAAACAAGATGAAGCCATGGGCAAGGTAAGTACACAAACTCAACACATTTTGTTGCCATTTCTTGTGGTTAATCACATGGCTTTGGGGTTATATAACTAATAGTACTCCACATGTGAGCCTTGGATTTCCATCCCAAATCAACAATTTGTATGAAATTCATGGTTGACATAAAGGTCTTTTCTACTAAATTTTGAATGTTTTTGAATATGCAAGGTCATATTTGTTACATGAACATCATCTATGTTACTTGAACATGTTTTATCCTTAGTGTTATTTTTTGTATTAATCCAATGGCCTATTCAAAATTTCATAGGTATTGGTTCTTAACTGGTTAAGTTTCCATACATTTTTTTAAACTTGGAAATTTTCACTAATAAAAATCTTGTCCATTCCAACCATGTTTTTGTGATTAGGGTGTGACTATTGTTCAAATCAACTCATTTTGTGACTACATATGTAATAATCCTACGTGTCACTAAATTATAGATGTTAATAGTCATATGTGTGATTATAAAACAAATGGATTTGGATTGTAATCATAGATGCAATTATAATTTGTGACTACCTTGTGTTTGGATAAAACATTTGATAAAAAATCAACATATGTTATCAATTATTGTTAGATTCCATTGATGGATGAAAACCAAGTCATTTTTGTAACTATTTAAACATATTTTTCACACTACACATAGATGATTAAATCATATGTTGCATCAAGTTTATGAATACAATTTATTATCAAAGTCTATAAAATTACATTTAATGTTGGCATTGGTATTAATTAAGTTTTACATTATTGTCTAAACTCCATATTGGAAACTATCTTAGCCTATATTAACATACCTACTAAGCAAGAATAACTAACTTACCCTAAATTTATATATTGGGCAACAATTTAACTTTTTGAATTACCTATTATAACTAGTAGGTAGGTTATGATAGGTAGGTTATTATAGATTAATATTTAAGTTAGGATTTTGGGTTAAATGAATATAAACTATTATTCCTTATAATTAATAGTTAGTAGTCCATGTTCGTTACTAACTATACTAAATTAGGATAGGCTAACTATTATTACTTATATATCGTTAATAAGTTACATTAATTATTAGTTAGGTTAAGTAGACTAGGCATAAGATTGAATGACATCATACATGATATTATTTTTTTATAAATATTATTATGTATTTATAAATATTATTAAAATGATCTATTAAAAATATATATCTATAAAAAAATTACATCTAAATAGAATTTTGGGAGATATATTATTTATTTATTATTATGTGAACTGAATAATCTTTTCCATTAATAAATCATGTGCTTGAATTCTTTCTTCAAAATAATGATAATTGAAATCTTATCAAAGAATGAATTCAATGGTTTTTTTTGTTGAAATGAGATTTATAAAAAAAAACTCGTTAATTGTGTGCATCATTGATTCTTTTTTAATTGGATTTTTTTTTTGGGACAAAATATTGATAAGATATTTTTTTTAAAGTTGACATTTGTGCAATGTTTAAAACAAAACATGGGTTAGATAAAATCAAACCATTTATAATTTCATAACAAGTGGAATGGTTTGTTGGTAAAGAAGTTGGTTTCCATTTTTGAGATCCAAGGATCAACCTTCACAAATGACATGGTGGTTGTCAATTGTGATTTGTTGATTGAATACTTTCAACTTAAGTGGTTTACATCTATTACATTTCCTAAGTGTTTACTTACTTACCTAAACTAGTTTTTCAGCCTAAGCTAAAAAATGACACATGTTAACAACTCAGAGGATGAAAATAATGAAAATATACAATAATTTCAAGAAATAATATCAATAATTTTATTTAAATAATCATATATATTTTTTCATGACCATGTAGTTATAAATGCAATCTTAACACTATATATGTGACTATCAATTCAACTACCATGCCACATGGTGTCTTTTATAACTAATTGTCTTGTGGCACTTGTCTAAGGCGATTATTAGCATTTTCAGTTGCATGTGTCCATTATAATTAAAATGTAATTGAAAAATTAATGGTTAATTTCCAAATTTTTTTAGTGTTTGTTTATGGGATAACAAGTTATGCATGTACTATTGTCATTTTTATGATGCTTGGAGTATTTTCAAAAGTCTTTCAATGTATGTGCATTTTGACAAACGTTTTGTGTATTTTGATTTTGAATTTGGTGATTTTTGTGACATATGATTAGTTACATGGTACTTTTATATCCATGCAGGTTTTGATTTATATAGTTGTGTTGAAGATTCACGTAGGTGAGTTTTTTATGGAGAATATTTCCAAAATCTTTTCATGTTTAGATAACTTTTCACTTATGTAGTTAATTGAGTTTTATGTACAATAAAATGACTTCAAATTACTTGAATAGTCTTTCAATGTATATTTAGGTTTACATCTATGTAGTTATATGTGCATTTTATGTACATTAAAGTGGCTTATGTGTGGTAAAGTTTTTAGATAGGCCATAGAAGTATATGCATGTTTAAATTTATGGAACTTTGGGCACTTTATGTTCATTAAGGTCATTATGTGTGATAGAGTCCTTAGATAATCCATATATGTCTACATGCATGTTTAGATTTATGTAACTTGTAGGCATGACCATATGGACATTAAGGTGGATTTTATGTGGTAGAGTCTTTAGATAGTCCATAAATTTATGCATGTGAAAATTTAAATCAAACAATTATGCACATTTTGTGTAATTAGATAGAAGACCTTGGGTAGTCCTTAGATGTTCGCAAATTAAATCAACATTTTATGTACATTACCTATATGTATTTTTATGTGGCAATTGATTTCTACGTATTTTTGTGATCTAACTTCTTTTTCTATTGGCAAAGGGAGCAAAAATTGAACCTACATCCATTAGTATGCCAAGAATTCAACCTTGTCTATATAAAGGCACCCATTCCCTTGTACTTCCATGCAATTTATTTTAAGTCCAAGATGTTAACCCAAGTGTGTGTAACATACATACGAAACAACAACTTAATCCATTAATGGTCACAAGAAGAAATATTGTTTTTTTTCACTACCCAAATTCATTAGGTTTTTAGTCAAATACGACAAAATTGACTAATATGCAACTTGTACAGTTTGATAAAAAAAGGATTAGTTGATTAAAACATTTTTAATGAAATGTTTTTTAGTCATTTTAGATAGTCGCATGTTGTATTAGATAGTTTTTAATTAAAAAATTATGACATGGATAAATCAAGAATTTTTTTTTGGTTTAAATTGACTTAAAATCTTTGTAAATTCAATGTGAATTAAAAAATGCATTTATTAAACCTTTTATAAAAAATTTAATTAGATAAAAATATGTCAATTTTTTGAAGAATTGCAAGTTTTTATTTTCCCCAATATGATTAGATATAATTCATTATTTATTCATTTTTATGGTGTTGTTAAAATGGTAATCATCCACAAGAAAATTGCCACATTTGGTTATAGACAAGTTGTGTAATTGAAAACTTGTTTAATTTTCAATATTATGGTAATTTACATTGTTTATTGTAATATATATACTTTAAATTTAAATCTGCCCTGAAAAACTTTTCTTATTTATTTATTTTTGATGTTGTTGCCCCTTAAATTCGCAAAAATTGGTCATAAGAAAAATAAAAATAAAAATACAACCATTTAATTATTAAGTCCATATATTTTTAATAATATTAATCATACATCAATATCAACAATTGAAAAAAAATTGAAAAAAAAATTACAACATTTTTTTTATTTCGAATTTTTTTTAACTTGGCAATTCTTGTTGGGAAAAAACTGGGAAAAATAGTGCAAATTCAAGGAAAAATGTAAATAATAAAAAAATGGTCAAAAAATTGGGACAAAAAATTGAAAAAATTGTTAAAATGTTACTCCTAATGAACTTTTTATAAAAAATCTAATAATTTCATCTTAAACACATAAACAATTCCAACATCAAATTTATTTGAAAAAAATTAAGTTCTTTGAAATCATCATAAGCCTTATCCAATGTTTTTAAATTTTTAAAATAAATATTAATGATGTAAGCAAAGGTTTTTTTTGTCGTGAATTTCTGCCATTTTGCAAACATAAAAAAGGCCATCAACATAAACAAAGGATTTTTTAATCTTTTAAAAATATAATTAAAACTTTAAAATCTAAATTTTTAGTTTTTAAAAATGACATAATTCTACAAAGGTTTTAGGACTTGTAATAAAAAATATAAATATTTCAATCAATAATGTTTTCAAAAAAAAGTTTTTACAAAAAATCAATTTAAAAGGTTAAAAAAATAACTTGAAGTTGCATGTCATGAATAAATCTACAAATTTTATTTTGTTTAAATTGATCTAAAATCTTTGTAAATTCAATGTCAATTCAAAAATGCATTCATTCAGTAGTTTACAAATTTATTTTCAATACACCAAATATGTCCAATTTTTATGGAATTGTAAGTTTTCCTTTTTCCCATTGTCATTAGGTGAAAATTAATTTACTTTTGTAATGTTGTTAAAATGGTATTCATCTATTAAAAAAATTGCTACATTTGGTTATAGGCAAGTTGTGTAGTTAGAAACTCGTTTGAATATTTCAATATTATGGTTATTTATTATATTTTATTATAAAAAATTGACCAAAATTTTATTTCAAATTTTATTTCTTAATTTTGTTGCCCCCTTAAATTGGCAGAAATTGGTCACGAAAAATAAAAATAAAAATTCAAAACCATATTTGTTTAAAAGATGAATCATAAATTAATACAAATAATTAATTACCTAATTTTGAAAAAAAATCTCAACATATTATTTTTTCCTAATGATGTAAGAATATATTTTACATTTTTTTCCTTTTAAAAATAAAAAAATTAATTTGGTGAAATTTTTGGTTTAAATAGTTGGATTATCCCCCACACACAACTACCATATTTTTTTGGTTTTGAATTTTCCTAACTTGGCAATACCTGTTGACAAAAAAATGGAAAAAATTCTAGAAAAATGTAAACAACAAAAAAAAATTGTCAAAAAATTGAAATCACAATTAAAAAAAAAAAAGGTTACTCTTGTTGAATAAAATTTTAAAAGTAGTTATAATAATTCCAAAATTAAACACATTAAAAAATTATAATATTAAATTTATTTGAAAAGTTTCAAATTCAATCTTTGAGATCATTATAATATACATTTGTTGCGTCTGGTTTTTTCCTCTTGAAAATTAATCTAAATTTTTTAATTTCACATAATTGTTGTTATTGTTGTATAATATTTTATTGTATTATAAGGTGTAGCGATCATGTGATAATGTTGTTAAGGTTTACATTGGATCTAAATTTGTTTGAAAAATGGTCATGACTATGTTAAAATTGTTGAAGCACACAAAATTTGAAACAATGGCTTGGGTAAAAGGATCTTGATTACAATGATGAATAAATATTATGTTTATTGTAATGGTATTCGCACATTGGTAAACACAGTCATTCTCCCGATTTGTACATATATTGTTTCATGAATTGTTTTTTTTTCTGGTGTCACGAACATGAGAACAACCAAATCTACAAGATATCCTAAACTAAAATGAAGATAAAAGTAGGCCTATTTCCAAATCCAAATTGTGAAACAAAGCAAACACGAACAATAACACGACACATATGAAATAAGAATCCAACGAAATTTTATTGCAAAAAAAAGAAAAAAAAAGAAAAAAAAAAGGTTATGAATAGAAAAGATATTCAAAATTGGTGTTGAACATATTAAATGTAATAGAGAATTATACTTCTATTTATACTTATTAAGTAATTTTCTCTATGAAAAAATAAAATAAAATTCCAACTTACATGTGGCCCATGTACATTCATGTGTGACCCATGTGTACCCATGTGTGAATTATGATTTAATTAGAAATGAACTAAAAGTGACCTACAAATGAATTAAAAGTGAATTGAAAGTGAATTTATAATTAACTAAAAATGAATTAGGGCTTAATTAAAAGTGAAGTAAAAGTTAATTAAAAATGAATTAAAACTGAACTAATAATTAACTAAAGTGAATTCGGACTTAATTAAAAGTGAAGTAAAAGTTGATTAAAAATGAATTAAAATTGAACTAAAAATTAACTAAAGTGAATTCGGACTTAATTAAAAGTGAAGTAAAAGTTGATTAAAAATGAATTAAAATTGAACTAAAAATTAACTAAAAGTGAATTAATATTTAATTAAAAGTGAAGTAAAAGTTAATTAAAATTGAACTAAGAATTAACTAAAAGTGAATTAGGATTTAATTGAAAGTGAAGTAAAAATTAATTAAAAATGAATTAAAATTGAACTAAAAATTAACTAAAAGTGAATTAAGATTTAATTAAAAGTGAAGTAAAAGTTAACTAAAATTGAATTAAAATTGAACTAAAAATTAATTAAAAGTGAATTAGGACTTAACTAAAAATGATGTCACAACCTTAGCCTTGGGCTTGAGACTAAGGCAAGGGCTTGCAAAGGTGCAAGCCAAGTGTGAAAGCAGGGAGTCACATTTCATGCTCTTGGGAGTGTGGAAAAGTGTGAGGGAATGAACCCCACACTCCTAGGTGAGCTCCCATTTTGGAAGTTGGAGTCTCGATAAACATTCAAATATTTAGAAAACGATTTCAGGGGTCAAAACCCATTGGATTGAAGAGTTCATTACATCATTAAAAAGCTCTTGAATCGTAGATGTTTATAGTGGGCTTGTATGACCCATTTTGACACTTCAAACACAAATTATGGCCAAAAGAAGGGCTAGGAATCAAATTGGCAGTATAACTTTGCTTTAGACCTCATTTCAATGGGAGGTTTGCACACAAAGTTATGGGCCTTCAAAGTCATGGGAGTCCCAACTTTGGGAATTTTAGGACTCCCATTTAGGAGTCCCAGGACAAAATGACATTTGGGTGCTGATCTCGTGGCTAGGCACAAAATATACTATAAGGGGGAAGGTGGTGCTTTCCTCTAAGTTTGGGCTGTGGTGAGTCTTATGAGTTCGTGTTTGCCCATGATTCATTTGTGCACCAAAGTCATTCAACTACGCACTAATCAACTCGTTGTTTAGTTTGTGCAGGTTTGTGTGAGTAATTGAATTGTTTGTCAATTTTCTTAGTCCCCATCTCGGAGTTTGAGCATGCCCTTCTACCCTCGAAATGTTGCGAGCTAGGGAGCGCACCGCAACTCCTTTTCCTTCCACTATCTTCACCTTTGAACTTGAAGTTGAGTCCATTAAAGAGCTTGGGGGTGCGTCAAGTGAAGTAAAAGTGAATTAAGACTTAATTAAAAATGAAATAAAAATGATTTAAAATTTAATTAAAAATGAAGTAAAAATGACTTAGGACTTAAATAAAAATGAAGTAAAAATGAATTAGGATTTAATTAAAAGTGAATTGGAAATGAACAAAAAATGAATTAAAATTTAATTGGAAGCTAATTGAAAGTGAATGAAAAATAAATTGAAGTTGGTTATAAGTTCATTACAATCATGGATGAACATTCAAATGAATGAATTTTGTAACATTGGCATCCCATGACACTTGAGGAGTGGTCACGATGATTACATCTCAAGCAAAGGTTTTGTCATACCACAATTGACACCCTGAGGATGATTTTATCCCTTTTGCAATAAAGATATTTGAATGTTTACACCAAAAGGTTGATGATTTATTTTTTCAATGTGTCAACATGGCATGGTCGATGAAGGGATTTAGAGGATTGTTTCTTTTAAAGGGTCGACGAAGGGCTTTAGAGGATTACTTCTTTTGATTTTGTGTTCATTTTATAGACAAAGGATGTTTGTGACTTTTCAGAATTTGAGAGAGTTCCAACCATCGTTGTTTTATGATGTGTAGTTGTAGTAGGAAAAAAAACCTCTTATGGGTTTTTCACCCATCTCCTTACACAACTTGCTTCGTGCTATTGTTGATGGGTTTAGGTCCTCGGTTATTTGATTTCTCCTCTTAAGGCTCCCCATTGTGCATTATGGGCTTTCGGGTGTTGTCTTTTGTTTAGACTTCGATATTTGCTTTTTTTTTTTTTGTTGTTCTCTTGTTCCTTTGTCGGGTGTTTTTTCTTTTATTTATTTACTATTTAGTGTTGGATTATTTGGTCCATCCAAGCTTTTTAGTAAGATCTTTATGTTGGGTAAAGCACTTGGTTGAGGGCATTACCAAAACTGGTATTGTGTGTGACAGTTCAGCTTATGCAACCCCTTCTTATGTTAATGCCCTTGTCACAGGGCCATACCCAACACATACAGACCTGCTTTGCTCATTTTAGTGTAATTGGAGGGCATTTTATTGAATATATTCTTTTCTCCTTTGTTTTAGGTGGTGTTTTGAAAAAGAATCCACATGTATACCTGCCAAGTATCACAGGAAAAATAAAAAAATGGAACAGGTCTTACGCTCTGTAAAGCCGATTTTTATACCTCATTTTGATTTTACCCCTCAGCCACTGAGTATACTGGAATAAGGATTCTGTGAGGAAGAGCTTAGGCCTGATTCCAGAAAAGCCCACATCCGAGGGCCTTACACCTACACTAAACCAGAGTTTTTCCAATCCCTCTCTCTAGTCTGCCGACCTGCTAGGTCCGGTGTCCGGTCCTCCGACTGTCCCACCAAGTGACCGGTGTTTCCGGTCACTGTCGTCGCACTTAATCGATGAAGAAGACGAGGGCATTATCGTCGTCTTCGAGGTCTCGGCAAATCCAATCCATTCGCTGTCTTGTGTGAACGCAAGAATTGGATCTTTAAGGAATATTGCTTTGCCATGTACAGGATGATTTTACATTGTTAGTGTGTATGAAATCGTGGTATGGTGCAGATGAAGTTTCAGCAATAGTCTTGCACTTAGGATCACATTCCGGCTAAGGCTGGTTATGCTGGTGAAGATCAACCAAAATGTGTCTTCCCTTCTGTAAGATCTCCTTCTCTCTCACTTCCAAGCCTAGAGCATTCCAGTGGGTGTCAGAATGTTTTGATCTTGAAAGCATGTTCTAAACAATGATTCTTCTTCAGTCTCTGCCAAACACATGGACAATGCTACATGTGATGTTTCCCTTTTGGTACAATTAAGTTTTCTTTGGGTAGGGGTCATGACTGCTGGAACCAGGCTTGGTGTTGTATTTGAAATGTCAGACCAAGAAGATGCTGATGTGTACAATTTCTATATGGAACTTGTGTGGGATAGAACTAAGAGTACAGAGAATGCTTGGTAACCTAGGGGAACTGAGATTAGTTCCTAAGTGTGATGACGTACGAAAAAGAAGCATTTTTGCAACATATAGCAGAGGTTCAAAATCCCTGGGGGGTGAATATGTTATTCTTTGATATGAGTGTGAGCCATCTCTCCTGTCACCCATGGTTGGGTTGGTCCTCAACCCAGAGTTCTTCCTGTGTCTTCTTATGTTTGAAAATCTGGGTACCTTTCATTTGTCTACAAGCAGAAGTCTAGATCAAGCTGATCAGCCATGTATTCTCTACATCCCAGGCATAAATGCTGTCATGTGAACAGTGAAATCTGCACTGACCTTCTCCATCAGTGAGAGGATTTTGTCACAGCACATTGCATTTACTACCTTCTCCAGCATACTACTACTATCCTGACAGTGTAAAGGATCTGAAAAGAATTTCTGCCAAAGTTTAGGCCATGGCAGGACAGCAACCAAGAGAGACAGCAATGAGATTGACACTGACAGATCTATGTCTCCATTGATATGTGAATTCTGGCAGGATTCATGTTCAGTTACCTTCTCTGATCTGTGATCCCACTATTGCAAAGGATCCAAATAAAGCTCTGGCTACAGTCACTCTATTGATCTCTGAGTGCCACCTTTGTTTCTATCTGATGTGCTCTGGGAAGAAGAGCAGTGGACTGCAAAAGCTGTTGATGGGTATAGCACAATAGTGGGTGCACAGACACATAGCAGCAAGCTCCTCCCATTGACCTACCTATTTCCCATGTGGTGTTGGAGCTGCCGCTTTTGTGGTCTTGACTTGAAGTGCATCCTGCACATGGCAATTGCACTTGCTGCAGTGATGATGAAGACATTCCTTCACAAAAGCCTTGGCAATTACTCTTGCTCCTTAAAATCCAAAGTAGACCCAAATGCAAATCCCTCTTGGGCTAAACTCTATTAGTTTTATTCCAAACTAACTTTGGCAGCAGCAGGTGGTGGGAGCAGTGGAGCAGACATCAGTCGTGGGTGATGGTGGGACAGAGACAGATATGGAAGCTAAGAAGCCTGGGGAATCTGAGAAAGTGAACGCAGGAAGAAAGTTGTATACAGGTTTCTCAGCTCTCAACTACCATCAGGATTACATGGAGGTGTTGTATAAGCCCTGAAGCATTTGGAGCTGTGTTTACTGTGCAGCTTGTGATCTACAGCTTATGAGGTTCTTGGGAAATTCAAAAGGCCCCTTCACAGTTGTAATGGAATAGCTGTGCTTCAATTGTAGTTATCAAACAGTTAGCATCTTGTGCTGTTTCCACCTAATTTGGCCTGTTTATGAGCATGCAGGTGGTGCCAGCAATGAAAGATGGACTGGTGGCAGACTGGGAAATTGTTTAGAGCATTTGGGACCATGCTCTAAGGTAAGCCTTCTCTCCTGGAATGATTCTGGTGACTCATGATTGCAGATGGAGAACCTGCCAGCAAATGCGTTTTTGAATTATCACTTTGTGGTTTGAAACTTCAGGGGCAAGCGCTGAGTGACCTGGGAATCAGCTCTTGGAGTCATGGATGTTGAATGATTCTCTAATGACAGAGATTTTGAACAGAGATCAGCTTCTGGTAGACCCCAAAGAGCATCCCATGCTCTTGGCAGAACCTTCATTCAATACACAACAAAACCGGGAGAAGTAAGACCATTACAATTCCTCCTTCATATCGATTATTATTTATAACAGGCTTGGTACTTCAGCTAAGTTTTCCCATTTTTTTTCTCTATCTGTTTTATCATTTTTTTTGTTCCGTTTATTTCCTTGTAGAGTTCATTTGATTGTGCTTCTCAGTTTCAGTGTTTTGGTGAAGTAGCTCCAACATAGATACATGGAGTTTTTGCTATAAGTTCAGAGGTGCTACTACATCTTGCTAGATGCAGTGGTCAAGGACTACTGAGAAATCTCTGAGCCTTATTGGTGTGTTTGTAAATGGATTAAACTTTATGGTTTCTGTGTGGCAGGATGGTGGAGCTCATATTTGAGAAATATGGAGCACCTGCAGTGTTTCTAGCGAAAAATGCAGTATCGACCAATGTCCTTTGACTGTGTGGTGCTCTAAAGAGCTCCAATTCTATGTTCTGGACCTGCTCGTTCAAAATTACTACACCCTATTTTGGTATTGAATAAAGATCTCTGGTCTGTTGGAAATAGTAAATGTAGTTTTGAGGCTCATGCACTTTGTGAGTTGATGGTAGAAGATTGGGCAACTGATGGGAACTGTTGGGTTGGGTAGGTATTGACGTCATTCGCATCAGGGTGAGCGACATCGCTTGTTATAGACTGGTAAGGTAGCTTATTTGCTCTATTGACTTAGATGTCATATGGTGTATGTTATATTGTAGGAACTCATTAATTGGAACATTCATATGTGTCCTCCCTGATCCTTCTGTCTCTTCTTTACCTTGACTGACTTCATCATGGAGAATGAGAGAGTGTTGTATCTAATAGCCATATAGTTGTCAATTACAGTGGAGGTGCATTCACAAATGTCACAGGAGTGCATGATGGTTATTTTCATCAGAAGGTAACTTTCGTCAAATCCTCTTGTGTGCATCCTCAACTTTTGCTCACAGTTCTACTGCTGTGCAGTTTCTGGAAACCTCATAAACCTGCGAGTGGTGAGTGGCAGGCTATTGTGAAGTCGGCAATTGGAGGCGATATTCTCACTGAGTGTCTTCTTAAGACTTCAGAAAGCAAGGCAATTTCTGTGTGTTCGCTTTTCCAACCCTGTCTGAATTGGATTCAGTGACCTGTCACTTCAACAGATATTTTAAATTCTAATATAGACATCTGAATGTCATCTCAGATCAGACCATGCTTCTCATTCAAGTGTAAGGAGGTCTGTATGGGGGAGTTTGAGGTTTGTAAATTAGCTTAAACCTTCAACCCACTTTAGGGCACAGATGAAGTCAGTGGATAAGTTGTGATGGATAGGTCACCATCATACATGTTACTGTTGATGGTGCTGGAACAAGTAAGAGATTGTCACTGTTTTTCATACTGCTAGCTTTATTGTTCCTGTTCAAATTCTATCCTTCTGTATGTTTCTTCTTCCTGGTTCTTCAGTCCTTATCTGGAAGTCTTTTTTTGACCTCAGCAGAAGTTTTTCACCTTGTCCTGGTTTTCTTAAATCTGAGTCTGTGCATTTCTCAGTACTCACGAGAGTTATTCAACTTTCACATTGTCCACTTTGATAATGTTTGGTTTCTGAATTTTGGCACATCCATGTTTGAGTTTGCAGGTGACACCAGTGGAATTTCCAAATTCAACAGAAAGTTACTACAAATATATGCATGTCAGTGGAAGTACTGTAATCTCAGCTCATTTTTTCTGGTATTGAATGTAGAATTCCTTAATTTTCCTGGTGAGAAGTCTATTCAGTCATACTGGTATGCTACAGCATAGGATACTTTTTTGAGTGGAGGTTAGGGGGGATTTAGATGGATTAGAAGTCCATCCATTATATCGATTTGTCAGCTGTACTCAATGTGGATTCAGGCTTGGTTGCAGAGAGCCATTGCAGCTGATGTCAAGGAAGCAGTTTGTCGTGTGCCAGACTCACCCTTTGATGGTATGTTCTCATGTTAGACACATAATACAGTCTGGACTTGCTGAAGCAGAGCCATGTGGTAGGAATGTTTGATTGTGACTCTTTGGAATAGTGCTCTTGGATACTTTCCTTGAGTTTAAGTTTTTAGATATGGTTGACATTCAAGTTTGTTGCTGATGAGCTAGTGCGTTCTATTGCTGCAGATAATTCATATGCAAATATCCCTACAACACTCTATGAGCTCCCTGATGGCCAGTAAGTGGCCAAACAGTTCATGTTTGGATGCAGCAATTTTGTCTGTAGCATGCAACTCCTCTCTAAGTCATTATGTTTCCATTCACTACTGAATCCATCCGTAGGTTCCTTTGTTCCTGTGTTGGTATAATTTTCAAGGCATTCAGTTCTGCTGTGCAGGCCCTCTCCTTGTTATCAGGTCCATTTACTCCTTGATTGACATGCTTTATCTACTGTTCTTGGTTGTTACTTGCTCTTCTACAAGCATGAGATCTTGCATTGCAGAAGAGATCCATTGGATTGCACCTGCAAGTGTCTTTGTGTAATGAGCTTGGAGATGAACAGGATACGATGTGATCACCTCATGATCAGTTGTCGAATGGTTCACATGGTAGGTTTCACAATCACATGATCATTAACATTCACACCTTCTGTGCCAAACTGTTTGTAGCACAAGTCATCCCCGAAGTGTACAGGGGATAGTGACCTGGAATGGGAGAGTCTAGGATGTACCCCTAACTTATGGCATCTTTGCCCATTTGGAGCTACTGCTCTGGTTCTGATCAGAGCAAATCAGTGCACTCTTCAAGTTTTGGCCTCGGGAATTTATCAAGGGAATAACAGCAATGGGTATATGGTCTTAGCAATTTTATTGTAGTGTGTCTTAAATGTGTGGTGGATATCAGTCTAAATCTTCTTTCTTTCCAGGCATTGGTTTTCATTATTAATCTCATGCAGATTTAGGTTTAGATATCCTGGATGAAAATTCATTGAAAAAAGCATGTGACTTGTACTGCATCTTTCAATGTCATATGGTACTCGTTTTCCTCAGTATCAGATCAGAAGCAACAATGCTTTCTTCTGAGAAGACTAGTTATCATTAATGATGCTGAAATCATCACAGAAAATAAGATCAGAAACATTCAAGTTGTAATGTATAGCTGTAGTAATCAACCTTCAAGGAGCAATTGAAGTTCATAGAAAATGATGTGACTTGGAAAAAGGAAAAATGTGTTTTTTATTGGGTTGATTTGTTGCTGTTCTTATCCAACTGATTGTTTCACAATCATAATCCTCCATAAGTGAATGAATGTGTTGTTATGGCATCAAGAATGAGATAAATTGCTTACAGGTTGCTCATGGTTTTAGCATCTAAACTTTGGACTTTGTAATTCATTTTGATTATTAACTCTGCTCAGAGTGCTGCTACTATCTATCTAGGGAGGAAGGTAGTAATGTTTGTTTGTTTGTTTGTTTGTCACATTGAGATTTCGTGAATGAGGTGGCCTCTCTGTGTGCTTTTGGTACTATTGGAAGGCCCTTGATGAGTATGGGTGCACCAAGCTGGTTTCATAATGTTTTAACCCATGGTGGAGAAGTTATTGAACAAAATTTTCATTGAAAATTCATTTAAATCAAAACTAAAAATTATAGGGGAATTTGGGCACAGCCTTGGTTTTATTAGAAACCTGAGTGAGTAAGATTTAATGAAAGTGATTTGGAAAATTTTAAACTTAAGGTGCGGTATATATTGAATTTTGAGTGTTTTTTTGTCATTGGAAATCCAATTAAATAACAAAATTGGTTTTGGAAAGAAAAATTAGTTGGGTGACCAGTTTACACTTGGGCTAACAACACAGTCCCAGAAGAATGTTGGCAGAGTCTCTTAGTGATGAAACAAAATGTGCTTTCTGTAAAATCGAAAATTGTGTTTACGCAGTCAAATTAGGGTATCACTTCTACCTTCAGTTTCTATGGCTGATCAAACATGTGAGCAACAACACCCAACTGGAGTGTGTTGGCCATCTTGAAGTGGTGATCTATTTCATGAGCGATGAATTGATTTGTGTGCCAAAGACGATGATGACTATAAACCTCATTTGTGAAGTGGGCCCAGTTAGTCTACTCATTACTCTTTCCTCTGAATTGAAAGCTTTACAAATGCACACAAATTTGTCAAGAGTTTTAGCTTTCCTGCTTAGTCAAGTCTCACTTAGATTAACATTAAACTTTAAATTGTGTTGGTTTTATGTGTTGCACCATGTATGATTGATTTTTTTGTTGTTTGGTTGATGGTTATGGCTGGTGATAGGTGAAAATGCTGACATGGTAACACATGCCAAATTTGTTTCAAGTTGTTTGAAACAGAAAATTTCTCTCTTGGATTAATGGACTTAAACACGTTCTTAAGTTCTTGGAGATTCTACGAGGGGAGTGACGTGTTGAAGCAAATTGAAGTTTCCCAAATTAATTAGATACATCTATGTTCGTCTAGTGCAACGTCAGATATTCTGTTTTGAGTTTCTTTCAAACAAGACTGAACTCAGCACAATTGAAAGCGTTGAAAATTTTCCTTGGGTTTGGTGTGATGTGGGGAGGAAAATAGTGATTAACCCCTAAACGCTAGACCTCCAAAGCCCCCACTCCTCTAAAGGAGCCTTGCCTGAAAGCTAGTACTACTAAGTCCACAAAAAAGAACGGAAGGCCAAAAATGCGTTGGATTCAGTTTTCACGCGCGCACCGAGTCTCTCACAAACGACATGAATAATGATGATGCCGCAGCTGCAGCACGATGATGATCACAAGACAGGGGGACCGGAAAAAAATAATTCACTTAGGCATACCTACATCCACCAATTCCAACAACAGAACCACACCAAAAGACAGGAAGCCAACAAACAGAAAAAATCTGCCAGCCTCTCCGCGCACACACTGTGGTCGACAGCTCCAAAATACTGGTCTCATAAATGTCGTTGCAGCTGAACGTGTCCAGTATAGAAGAGAGAGAACTCCAAAAAAACAACTTTTGCCGACAAAACAGACCACAGGTAACGCATAGCTGCACCAAAGCAGTCAGAATATAAGCCGAAAGAACGCGATCGATCCACAGGCTCTTCTCTACATTCCTGAGGCCAGAAGGGGATGTGCAAAATAGATCCAGCACACCCAAGAAAGCCTTTCGAGGAGCGAGAATTGCGCGCTCGAGAAGACACACTTCGTCTAGAACCCAACTCGACATTCTCTCTCTAGAGTGACGACCTTGATCAGTGTTGGACCGGTAGGTACAACCTCCGGGTATGTATACAGTACTGGAATGCGTACCTACTGGTACTGACGTACACACCAGTCGGGTATGACTTGAGGAAATACCAGCCGTATACCAGTAGCAGCCTGGTATGGAACCTGATGTAAAATCAGGCATATACATGCCTTGTACCAATACAAAAACCAAGTATACACCCGACTTAATATTGTATAAATACGAGGTAGATACCTGTCATATTCTAGTGAAAATACAGGGTAGATACATGTCTTATTCTTGTATAAATACAAGGTAGATACCTGATTTGTACCATTACAATAGGTTTATACCTGAGTTATACCAGGACCTGACTTGTTCACACGGAGCGGAAAAGTTGTTTACTCTCAATCTCCCTCTCGTCAGACTAAGTTGAATGGCCTCTCAATTTGTCCAATCGTGTGAATTGTATATGTCTCCCTTTCTAGGGTTTGGAGCTCTTCGTCCTCGTCAATGTCCTAGTCAGGTTCTTCTGCCTGCCTTTGTCGCAGCGTTTGTTTCCGCGAGTTTTCTTTTGCGGCTTTTAGTTATTTGTAGCTCTCGTTTTGGATGCTCTTGTGCCTTCAATTGCCCTAATTCTTGCTTGTGGTATCTGATCTTCTCTCTGTGGATTCTGTTTTCGTGGTTTGCGGTGTTTGTTTTGGAGCTCGGAAAAATGACCTGATCTCTGTTCCATATTGTTTTTGAGACGCGTTTGAAGAAGGAGCTTGCGGAAAAACGGAAGAAGCGGACGAAGAAGAAGAAGAAGAAGAAGGTGGGGCAGAAGGAAGAGAGAAGGAAGAAAGGATTTTAGAACAAAGCACAAGGGGAGGGATTTTGTGTGCTATGAGTTAGGGCAGAGGGGAAGAGGGTTTGGGCGGGGCGTTGTGTGCGTTTCACGGTAGGTATGCATCGGGTGGGCAGCGCAGGAAATAATGCCAACGCCGCGCGCCCACGGAAGGAGAGACGACTCACTTACGTGCTGCGGGACTCCAATGATGCCAAGGTTGGTAGCATAGCACTCCTTCCCTTTACACAACGAGTCTTCCGAATCCTAAGCGCCCGCATGTGGCTTCTACGCATTAAGCCATCACTGCCTCATATCCAGCCACAAGAAAGTCGTAGTAGCAGGCGAGAGCTGCAAAGCACCTCTAGGGTTTGTCATCGACAGCTCTGCAATCAAATCTAGCACAGCCGAGGAATTTTCCGGTTCTCCTGAAAGGGGAAGTTTTGCAGGCTCTAGTGGTCTATGATGAGTAAGAAGAATTGATACTCAGGTTGCTACTCTGGTTGCATCAAATTCAAGGTTGTGCACAGGGTTTAGGGTTTCAATGCTCAAGCAAGGAATTAACTGCTGGTGTGACCCCTAGAGCAAATCCACCAGTGCCCAGTATGTGACCCTGCAAATTAAAATTGGATGACAAAAAGTCAAAACATGCTGGTTTGGCTCAGGAAAATGGTTTTGGCCCAACATTTTTGCACAGTTTGCTGAGGCTGGTAAAAGCTGTCAGAGAAGAGTGTAATAAACATGTTTTCACTGCTGCTCCCTGTTTCTCATAATGATTGGTCAGGGTGGTTTTCTACTAGTAGTTTCCCACCTATTTGCAGTCCCAGTTTAGTTTTATGGGTGGTGTTGAAAAAAGTTAAATAACTAAACTTGGATGTGAGAAATATTTGCACACTGGAGATGCTCTAGGGTTCTGGGAATATTGAAGGACCAGTGGCTGAATTTGTGTGCACTGCTAGAAAGTGGCAGATGTTGGTTTTCCAGAATGGGTCATGTATTGGAGCTTCTTCGGTTGGAGACTTGAGTCTGAAAGGGGACTGATTTGGATTGGGTGTTGTTGCAGCATTGCTCAGGGATTAATTGTCTGATACTACCTGGTGTGGAGGGAGGTGGGGATGGTGGACAACACTTGTTCAGTGGCAGCCGGGATGGAACCTTGAAGAGATGGGAGTTAAGCAATGAGTCTGCTGTTTGTGGGGCTACATTTGAATCTCATGTCGATTGGGTATGTCAAATCCTCCATCCTTTGAAATTTTGGACTCAGTTTGAGAGACAATAATGAGTGGCATTGAATCATGGTTTGCTTGATGTGACTTAGCCCTGTATGAATGATCAAAGAATGCAGCTGAACAAATATCCTTCTATTCAGCAGGCATGCTGACTCACATTGTGAACTGTGCTTTGTGAAAGTGATCAATGTGCTCTCTTGTGTCTGCAGGTGAACGATGTGGTGGTGGCTAGTAATGATACTTTGGTATCTTGTTCATCAGATACTACACTCAAGGTATCTTGTCTTGCCCACAGAACTCTGCAAGCGTTCGTCCCTCAGTGGATGCGTACTGAGCTTTAATCAAGGGCATTGAGCCTGCTATGTGTCTGGCCCTAATGGAGATGGGCAGTCTAGAAATTCATGACTATTTTGGTTTCTTCTGTTGACCAGCATCCTCTTGCTGTTACATTTGGTTGCAGCATGGAAGTGTTATTCAGGAGATTTTGTGGGTTGTTGGTATGCTTATTTCAGCTGTTTGATATTTGGATCTGCAGACATGGAGAGCATATGCCAATGATGGGGAGTGCACTCGAACATTTCGGCAGCATTCTGATTATGTCACATCACTTGCATCTGCCCATCAGGTAGGACATTGCATTTCTTTGTTTGGCTGTGTGGTTACCTGGGTCACCTTTACCAATTACCCAGCACGGTTTGATTGGTGTTTCACAGACCTCATCCTGAATGATGGTGAGGGGCTCCAATGTTAAAGCTGGTCTTGTTGACATTCAAGATCCTGGATGGCTTATGTCCTTGTAACAGGTTTCCTTGATGGTTTGTGATTGCCTAGTGCTGAAGCTAGAAATCATCAACAATTTCCATGTCCAGCTGAGAATGATGATCTGGACTGTAGTATCTGAGACTATCGTGGATGAATCGTGTCCAGATGTTCTCACATTGTCCAATGACCGGGTTTTGCATGATGGAGTTCTTTGAATCTTTCAGGTGCTGGTTGTTAGGTTTGGAAACAACTGAAGAAGCTGAAAGATCGGCTGCTTGAAATAAGAGAAGTTGGAGTCACAGTGATGAAATTTGGTTTTCATATGCTGCAGAGCAACATCGTTGCGTCTGGTGGACTGGGCTGTGAGGTGTTTATATGGGATTTGGAGGCAGCAATGGTGCCTCTTGCAAGGGCTTCAAATGAAGCTGCTGATGAGAGCAAGTATGATGGTTTCCCATCAGGTTTGTCAGTATCCACTGATAGGTCATCTACTGCAAACAGCAACATCAATGCTCCTGGAGCAACCTTGCCAAACAGTTATGTACCCATTCCAGCCAAGGGGCACAAAGAATCAGTTTATGCATTGGCTATGAACGACACTGGCACAGTACTCGTATCAGGGGGCACTGAAAAAGTGAGTTTTTTCTTGCATGCTATTGAATTGGGAACACAGCTACTGTGTTTTGTTCAGTCTCATTGGCAGCCTGTGGGCACCACTGCAAATTCATTGCCAAGGGGCACATGGACTTTGTTTCAGGGTCTTATGTTTGATGTTGCCTTGTCTTTGCTTGCTACGGTGGGCTCTGAATAGGCAATTGTGTTCTCATATATGCAATTGTCTGTAGGCTGTACGAGTGTGGGATCCAAGAAGTGGAGCAAAGCAAATGAAGTTGAAGGGACACACTGACAATGTGCGAGCTCTTCTTTTGGATCCTACTGGCAGGTCGTGTTGTACTTACCTTCTTGTTTGTGATTGAACTTATTTGAACAAGTTCTGTTGTTTGTCAATTCTTTATAGATGAATTTGTGAGACTGCCTAGCACATTGACCTGATGCCATTATCAATATCCAATGTGCTTGTGGTCCTAGATCATGTTTTTTGGGTGGGATCTTTCAGTTTCTTGGATTGTGGAACAAAGACATGCACATTGTGCCTACAGACTTTGAAGTGACACAAAAAGTGGTCATTGTGGTGTTTGGGTGGAGACAGGTTCTGTTTGTCAGGATCATCAGACTCCATCATACGGTGCGCACCTTTTTCGACTGTCTTCGTGGATTCTGAATTTTTCCTCCCTGTGAGTGTGAGAGTCTAGGTCTACAAAGTCTCAATGCACCATTTCTTCATACAGTATTCTTGTATTTTAGTTACAGGAAACAAAAATAGCAGGATGGGTACTTGAAGAGCCATCTGCCTCCATGTTGAATGTCAGAGATTATTGTACATTATGTGATTTAGATGCTGTATTTGGAGATATTGCAGACTTTGGGATTTGGGCCAGCAGCGTTGTATACACTCATACGCAGTGCATACAGATTCTGTGTGGACTTTGGCCAGTACCCCTTCATTTAGTCATGTGTACAGCGGAGGCAAAGATCTTTCGGTAAGAGAGGCTTCATTAATGTTCACTACCAGTGATGATATTCTTAAACCTGAACCTCTTGAAGGGTGGTAAATCATCATGGATTCAAATCATATGCATCTGGTTGTTTCTGTGAAATCAAGACATTTCTCTGGGTTGGAGTCTTCCTTTTTTTTCATCAGCTGAAGACATGAGCCATGCAGCTGTTATGGACTTGTGTTCTCAATGGAAAATGAAATTTGGGTTTTTGTAGGTGTATGTGACAGATTTGGCTACTCGGGAGAGCACACTGCTCTGTACAGAGAAGCAACCAGTGCTGCGGTTGGCACTGCAGGGAGATGAGTGGCTATGGGTGACCACAACAGACTCAGCTCTCAATAAATGGCCATCCCGGGAACAGGCTTCTCTCAAGGCCTTTCAAAGGGCTAGCTCTTTTGTGGCTGGCTCCCTTCCATTCACACGTGCACGGGCATGCATGGACGGCTCTGCACCTGTGAGCATACTTCTTATCTGTTTTAATGTCTGTTCTTGGCAGGAGAGGATCTGGCAACAATCCAAACTGCTGGCCATCATGTTGTGATCTTTTGATGTTGTCTGCATGCTTTTGGTCTAAACCCTAATCACCCATGAGTCAGCAATGTTGTATTTTCATCTTTGTTTTATCCTCTCACTATTTCCTAGTGGTGGCCCATACCCTGTCCAATCGGGTGGCTGAAGTAATCATATATCAACTGATAAAATATTTCATTTGCAGGTAAGGTGAAAAACCTAATAGAATCATATGTAACTGAATTTATCTATTGGGTGGGGTTTGTGAAAGGTTCCTTTGTACACTCATCCTGCTTCAACAATTCCAGGGACAGCTGGCATTGTTCGTCATTCAATTCTAAATGATCGGCGACATGTGCTCACCAAGGTTTGTTTGAAAGTTTATCTGTCTGAACATTTAGTTTTCTTTCTACAGGCATTTCTGTGATTTCTCATAAAGGAGTGCTGCTTTCATGGACCTACTATATAAAGTAGAGAATAAATGCACAGTTCAAGAGCAACCTGGCATTTAGATGTGAGATGAGAACTTACAATGTCAAAATTCCCACCATGAATTGCATCTCTTCGCATACATGTTATCTGTTAAGGTGAAGAGAGAGTGCCCTTGTGGATATGATGGCTTTTCATGGCATCTGTCTATGGACAGGAGACTGGAGATGAATGTAACCAAAAAAAATTGTTTTGATTTGTCTGTAGGATGCCATAGGCAACGTGAAGCTCTGGGAGATCACACGAGGGACTGTGATTACTGACTTTGGCAAGGTACACTCTTTGGCATCACTTTCATCAATGTTACCACTATGCATGTCAACAGCTTGGCAGACACTTCCACTGCCTCCTGAAACAGTTTCTTGTGCCCTGAAACAGTTTTCCATGCTGACTGTATCCTAACACAGAGATTGTCTCTTCACTGACATGTTCCTGGTGCAGGTTTCATTTGAAGACAAGGAGAAGGAGCTCTTTGAAATGGTTAGAATCACTTTTTTCAACTTATCTTGGTGCTGGTTTTATTTTTCAGGCATTCTTCTGAGCATGCTTGTAGTGTATGACATATGTCTACCCTTGATTCTTACTGGTGTGTCAGTACTCATGTAGATCTTAGTACTGATTTCCTTATCAACTCATGATTTGTCTGTGAGAACTGATACTGTAATGCAAGGAGACTGTGCATATCACTCAAACTGGTTGATGATGGGGAACAGGTGAGCGTGCCAGCATGGTTTACCATGGATACAAGACTGGGGAGCATATCTGTGCATTTGGACACACCCCAGTGTTTTTCTGCAGAGATGTATGCAGCTGATTTGCATGTGCCTGGTGCATCAGAGGAGTTGAAGGTAAATGTTCGGGAAGATGTCTTGTACTTGTTCTGCCAAGCCTTTGCTGGAAAAAAGATTTGGTGACTTTGTATGGTTTTGGTATCTGCTCTGAATGCTTTTGTGCTTGGACCTTGCAGTTGAATATTGGTCAGGAAACATTGAGGGGTCTCATGGCAAGTTGGATGGCACGAAGACGACAGAGGACTATTATCAGTGCCACTGCCAATGGGGATGTGGAGTCTGGGGTTGGAGAGCATCGCTCTGATCACCGGCCTCCCACGGATGACTCTCATGATGATGTTATCAACATTCATCAGCCTTCTGTGTTGCCTGCTTTTGAGTTCTCAAACTCCTCTCCACCCTCCATCATTACAGAGGGTTCACAGGTATTCTGCACTTTAGTTGCAGATTCTTGGGTAGCTGTTGCATAATCTGTTTTCTGAAGTTCTGGAAATGTTTTTGTGAAGTTGGGTATGACACAGCTTATTTTTACTTGGATGGTCTGATGATTATCTGCTATGGCAGGGAGGCCCATGGCGAAAAAAAGCCTCAGAGTTGGATGGAAGTGAGGATGAGAAAGAACTCCCATGGTGGGTTATTGATTGTGTATTGCACAATCGTCTGCCACCACGTGAGAATGCGAAGTACTTTCCTTAATCTTTAGACCATGTTTTGCTGTTGAGTTTGAGACTACAAATTTTTTCCTCTCAAAGGCTGCAAAGAATCTGTTCTTCTGCAATCTTTTCCAATTTTACCTTTGAGTCTCCTCTCAATAATGAATAAGTAGCTCAATATATCCTTAGTGTAAATCCGTGTTTTGGTTGTGGGTGTCTGTTGGTTTACTTGTGCACAGATGCAGTTTCTTCTTACAACCATGTGAAGGGACATCACTCCAGATTCTCACACAGGGAAAATTAAGTGCTCCCCGAATTCTGCGAATGCACAAAGTAGAGTGCTTATACTTCTGGCCTTCTCAAAGCTGTGATGCTGTTAGAATGACGATTTCTGGATTCCAGTCTTTCTGGTAGAGATCAATTGTTTTTCCATGATGAATTTGAGCTGTTGGGGAATACTACCCCTGCCTGGTACTGTTGGCCCAATGGTTCTCACTGTGCTGACTGGATGCAGGTGGCGAATTATGTGCTTGAGAAATTGGTGCCTGACAGACCCTTGGAGGACAGTGCTTCTGAAGGAGTTTCCACAGCAGGGCAACAGGGCAGCCAACAAGCTGTGGGAAATAGTTATGGTTCACATAGACCAGGTTCAAGAGTCTGGCAACCAGTTAAACCTGTGGTTGAAGTTCTGTGCAACAATCAGGTATTTGCAATGAAATGGTCTTTGCTCCAGTTTCACCTGTTGAAAGATCTGTCTAGTCTTGCAATTCTAATTTCATCAGAGTTTTTCAGACTTGCATTACATGTATTCTTTGACATTTTTCAATTGTTGAAATTACAGGTACTACCTCCAGAAATGAGTCTGGCAACTGTGCGGGCTTATATCTGGAAGAAGCCAGAGGATCTTCACCTACACTATCGAATTGCACCCAGCCAATAAGGGATTGTTATTCATTTGCTTCTTTATTGCATCTGGGCTCATCCCCTTTTGCATGTTTGATGTGTGAAAGGGACTGAAGAGTTGCCCTTTGTTTGCTTCCAATTGGCAGTATAGTCAAGTTGGGGGGGAGGGGGGTGACACTTTGTGCAGAAATTGGGCTGCTTGTAGTAGGGCTATTTTTGTGAGGGAAATGAGAATTATCAGGGCAATGTATCTTTCCACAGTAGGTGATTCTCAAGCCTGAGCACCCTGCAGAATAAAAACTAGGTACAAGATTCCTATGTCTCTTCCAACATTACAAAATAGCTTACCTCAAGTTTATGTATTGTACATCATCAGTACAAACAATGGTTTGTCATCACATGATGGTTGGATCAACTTTGATGTGCTTGAGGAGATTCAACTCTTTTGTGAGTGTATATGCCTTGTTTGTAATTTGCGTCCAGCCAAAGGCTTATATGTTTAGAATCCCTGTTTCCCCTGTAAGTTGTGGGTTTTGCATTGCAACCAAATTGCACACTTGGTGTTCGCTTTCAGTTGACCTAGAGGAACTGGAACTATAGAGTCTTTTGACAAAAACTCAGTTTTGACAGAAAGCTCCAGCATTGGTAGCTGATGAAGTCAGTGGGTAGTCATTGCAGCTTTGTTGCTGCTATTCGTGATGAAGGTGATGGTCTGACACTTGTGAGCAATCCTAATAGTCTATGACCAGACTCATTATTGTGTTATGTTCAATCTTGTACATATGTTGCTGTAATGTTGCTGAACATGCATATCATGGTCGATGTTGTCCAAACTGCTCTTGAATTCTGTCTTGCATTTTTTTTTCTTTATGGCAGGGTGTTTGTTGTTTTCATGCATACTTTTACATTGTCAGATCCGAGATATACGTAACCTTATTATTTGCACATCTTTCTGTTCTTTTCAGGAATTGTTTGTGTTGGGAAATTCTCGATGTGTAGGAGATATATTTGCTTGTTTATGGAGATGCTAATACTAAAGCCAGTTTGAAAAGGCTTGACAATCTCTGGAATGTGCAGTTTGTTTTGGAGAATACAAACTGCACGCCTGGAGTGCAAGCACATCATCACTGAGTAATTTTGGATCTGCTTTTGAACAAAGGTGGGATGAGGCACTTAAAATTTGCATATTCAGGTGGGTAAATAGATTTTGCAACTTGAGTTTTGATTCAGAGTAGAGTTTTTGAAATGAAATTTTACTTGAACATAGTGGAACATCTTCTCAGGTATACAGGTAACCTTTATATGAAATCACTTTTATTAACTGTCAATCACCTTCCATTAACTGTCAATTTGAATTTGTCAACATGAACTTTACAGGTTTGATGAACTGAGAATTGTTGATAATGAAACATTAGAAAATCTTCGCAACTGTCTCAGATGAAGAAAATGTGCGAAAGCATAGGCGTTTAAATCAGCGGTTCCTGGAAGCATGAGTGAAGAAGATCAAGGGGTTAGAGTCGAATGGTGCTCAGTATGTCACCTGGAAAAATGTTTTTCACATCCAAGTTCAGGTATTTCATCTTTGGCAACCCCACCCATAAAACTGAAACTGGAACAGCAAATAGGTGGGCGGGTTACTAAAGCAAACCACCTGGGCTGATTAGTATGATGGGTCAAATAGAAACTCTGAGCAGCAATCAGATCATGTTTATTGCACTCGTTTCTACAGGTGCACAGCGTTGCTAGGCCTTTCACCAGCCCCTGTACACTGCAATTATGATGAGCCAAAACCCTTTAACCGGCCTGTGTACACCAAATACAGTGATCCAGAACCATATTTGTGAACCAAACTGGCATATTTTGACTTTTCTTCATCCAGTTTTACTGTGCAGGATTGTATACTGATCACCCCCGGAGATGCTTGTAGAGCAGGTGACACCCCCACCTTGGATCTCTACCAGTGTTGTGTGAGTATATTGTTTTTATACATCTTTGGGTAAGGGTATATATATATATATATTTCAATTTATTTACCCATTGGGTAAGGATATATTAGCACTCAAAAATTTCCATGAGGTTAGGGTCTGGGTATACAAAATTAAATTTTTTTTGATAGATGGGTAGGGTCTAGGTAGCCCTTTTATCATATACTCCTTTTTGGGGTAAAAAATGGGTATGTAGTTGTATCTATTAAATATGAAAGAAAATTTCCTCATTTTGGAAGTTTTAAATAACTTTCAGAGGCCAAATACAATGTCAAAGTGCAAGAATCAAAGTGTTTGATTCATCTTTGACTAAGATAAAAATGCCCATGAGTGAACATGTATTCATGGTTGATGCTCAGTTGATGATGGAGTCCAAAGATAATTTGTAGCTCATCTTTAAACTCTTGAATCATTAAATTCCATTACATAATGTGAAAGTTATGACCTTCAAAATAAGGGGGAAGGTTTTCCATGTGAAATATATTCTTATCAAACTCACTAACCACTCCTAGCATATGCACTTTTATCACTTGTTAACAATCCTCAATTTTATCCCATATGGTTTGCAAAAAATTTTCACCTTTTTCACCCATATGGTTCGGCCAAAATGGAGATTGTTCATCTTTAAAATAAAAAAACACACATTTTGAGAAGCTTCCAAAGTTTTAATTTTTTTTTCTTGTGATGGGCCAATCAAATTAGCTAATTGTCAATATAAAAAATAAAAAATAAAAAAAAGAGACTTGGGAGCCACCTCCTTTAATAAATAAAACTCACAAACATTATACATTTAGGGTATGTAGGGCGAAATGGGATGATAAAATGTGAGAAATGATTTCAATGTTACCACTTGGGCCAATCATTATGGGCAACCAATTAGAAATAAGTGTTTTTTACTATATGATGTTAAGACCAGTGTATATAGACATTGCAAATATAGACATCCACACTCCAAACCAGTGTTGGTTCAGTGCCAATTCTTGACCATACTAGGTTGGTCCTAATATTTGGTATTTAAAAAAAATTCAAGGCCTAGCATTGGGTACAACATTGATTTTTGGTTGGTATGAGGTAGGGATAAAATTTGTACAATGATGACATTACCTCATGTCTTGACCTGTGTTGGTAGGTTCAAGGTCCAGGTTCTAAGTCAGGTTCTAAGGTCTTCGGATAGGAGTTTCCAAGTTTTTTAGAACAATCCTTCAAACCTAACCAAGCAACCACCTTTTCTCAAAATTGAATTAGAATTTGAACTTGGGGTGGTGTTTCATTTTAAACAAGTTTAGGTTCTCTCCTAGTAAATAATAATAATAATAATATATATATATATATATATATATATAGAGAAAAAAAATTTGGCTTTACATTTTAAGGGAAGTTATTGCATTTGATTGATTGTAGATAATTAATATTATATAATTTTTTTGAATTTTGTGTACCACTAAAACAAATCAATATTATTCAAAATGATTTGTTTAGTTTTTTTGGAATGGAGATGAAATTGGACTGTTTTAAATTGAATTGAAAGTTCTTAAAATTCAAATAATTGGTTTCAAGTTTAGAAGGTTTTATTAAAAGATAAAGTTAGAATTGAAATTGAAGGTTTTTTTTGAAATTAAGAACCGGACATCATTAGTCTTAATCAAATTGATTTGAGTATGGGGTTGATATTGGCTTTGGCCATCCCAACATGATGGGGTCCTTGCTTATCGAATATCAAAATGGTCACGCATTATTGCCTACCATACATTTAAAATCTTAGGTAACATAGGAAAATGATTAGGTCACTTAAGCTTTTATTTTAAAATGTAGGTAGCCTAGGGTTTCTTAGTTTAGAGTACACCCAAGAAAATTGAGAAGACTACCACCCTACCTTTAAAAACATTCATATGCAAACTATGGGTAATGATTGGTTTCAACAACCCCAGTATAATTGTTTGCAAATTGTCTCCATTTTTTAAAGCTTCATTTAGCAATTTTTTAAAAAAACATTTCTTTTTGCATTAGAAATTCTTGAGATCATAGTTTTTGTGTGGGTGAGTAAAAGTGTTTTTGTTGGGGATTCAAATCTTCATGGATTTTACTTGTAGTTCAAAAGGTTGGTGCTTTTGTAAATTTAGTTCGAGGATCTTTTGGTGAATTTTTCTTGGATTTGTGAGGCTTCAAGAACTAGCTTTGTAAAAGCTTGAAAGAAATGTATAAAGTTATTGAAAATGATGCTACAATGAGGCAAAGGGTTGAAAAGTTGGCTTATAAAGAAACAATGTTGTGACTTTTTGAATTTTTGGCACTCTTGAGTTTCAGCCAAATAATATGGGCAAAGACATGGGTGTGCAAAGATACATAATGCTCAAATATTCATGGAATATAAATTAAATTTAAAGCAAGTTTAGAGGGTGGGTGTATTTATAAATTGAATTTGAAGATCTTTTAACGAATCTTTTTCATTTGTGAGGTTCAATAGCTAGCTTGATAGAAGCCTAAAAGAAATGGACAATGTTGTTGAAATTGGTACTGCAATGCAAGAATTGGTGTGGAAATTGATTCATTTGATAAAATTCTATAACATTCTTGATTTTGTAACATTTTTGAATTTTAGGCTGAGTAGCGTGGCCAAAGACATGGGCATGTAATGTTGGGCAAATATGTTCATTTTGACTTGTCTTATATTGGTATGAGATTTTTAAAGATTTTTACATATTAGTTTGGTATGGGTATGATGATTAATTTCATTTTTGTATGTACTAATTTGGTAAATACAATCGTCAAGTTGTTTTAGAATCATGGGTATGATGAACATAAACATTGAAACACTACATACCACATGGTTAAATATATTTATTCAATTAAATCAAAGCCATTTAATCATTTCTTCAAATTACAATTCCAACGTAAATGATCTTCCTATAACTTTGTTGAATAAATAACCTTGCCATTAAAACCATAATGCTCTAGATCATGACACATGTATATACGTAAAACAAAAATCCATTTGTTCATTCAATACCCCAACATTTGACATTCCACATTCAAAACAAAGTTAAGCATTTGTATTATCAAGTTTGTCATGACAACCAACAACCTTTAGAACCTTCATAAACATGAAATAATGTTCAAGCTATTTGAGGATGTGCCTCTTCTATACATAGCATGTGATGTTCAAACCTTCCATTCCATCCCATGAAAACCAAACTTACCTATGCATACTTGAACATAAGTAAGAATTGTTGTAACTTAAGTGTGAATAGAAATTGCTATCAAGAACTCTTTTGGGGTACAAACATATATAGTTATGATTAAATGGATCTTGACATGGAGCTATGATATTTCTTGGGTATGACCAAATCCAATACCAAAAGGGTTGGGGTTTGACCTACCAAGGTACATACTCAAGTTCATATCCAACCCAACTTTATATAACATACCAACATTTTGTTGAACTTTTAATGTTGATCTTGTTAAGAGACAAATAGGAAATGGTTCAATTAGATTTTGTTGACGATAACCACTACCCATAATATGCAACCCATATTATGTAAACAGAAAATTTTAAGGGAAGGGAAGTTTTCATAGGCATTTTATGCAAATTTTTTGGGTAGCATGGCCCTAGGACACATAGATTTTTTAGCAAAAGCTTAGGCCACCCAGTCATTTTTGTAGGTTGCTTAAGATTTTTACCTTAGGGTATGCAACAACAATGCACAACCATTTTGGTATTTTGTAGATGTTACCAATGTTGATATAGGCACAAGCTTATATACCAAACCAACATTAGTTTCATGTTTTTACATTATATCAAAAGAAATTCGCATATTAATGATTACCATTTTAGTCATAAGAGACATGACACATATGATTGCAAAACTTGATAGTTGCCTTGCCCAATCAGCAAAAGTTGACCAATTGCAAAAGACATTAAATGACTTTCATATGACATCTATTTGTAACCATAGTTGCATATTTTGTATGACTAAAGGTGGTTTTTTCATCCATTACCTAACCCATCTTTTTTGATGTGGCATTCATTAGTCATAGGACTATCAACAAATCCAATTTGTAAATGTGTATATGATTATAATATGTTGAATTAAATGGTGCCATGTTTCATATGTACCACATTGCATTTTGTGGTAGTGGGGGTTGGGGTCCTCCATCCATAAAACCTAGGCCAAGGTTAAAAAGCTTGGTTTTTAACTTATAATACGCAACTTATGCTTAGTTAAAAACCTTAGGCTAGGTAGCTTAGCTAGGAACCTAGGCCTATCATAGGTCCCTTAATTGGTTAAACCTAGGTCTAGTTTAAGCTACCTAGCTACTACCCTAGGCCTAGACCTAGTAATTTACGTACCTTAGCTAGCAACCTAAGTTAGACACATACATAAGTTGTAAGATTGAGGAGTTGATCCAACCTTGGTTATTTCACCCAAAGTGTAATGCTCATCAGTGTTGGGTTCATGTTTAGACTTTCAAATATTGAACTTTCGTGATATCCAAATTTTTAATATTCGTGAGCCATCCCAAATATCAAATCAAATCTAGATATTGATATCAAGTTAGGTCAAGTTTTAGTTTTAGGGTTTAGATGTTAGTTTAGTTTAGGGATTGGGTTAGGTTTTAGGTTAGTTTAGGTTAATAAGGTTGTGGCAAACTATAGTTGTAATTGTCATAAACCTAAATCCTAAACTTAATGACTAAGAAAGGAGGGAGACAATATAAAGTATTCTTTCCTTCACTTCCCTTGTTTTCTTTTGCTTAGTTTTTCTTCATGTTTTACCCCTTTTGTGTTTTGGTTTACTTTTCACTTTGGTCTTCTTGGATTTTGGTTTTCTTTTTGTTTTACTCCTATTTGCGTTTGAACTTGGTTTGTTAGGAAATGCGCCTCTTGAAGTACTTTTCTCCTTTCCCCTCTTGTTGGTTCATGTTCTAGTCTTTTTTGTGTCCTATTTTTTTCACTTCACACATGATTTGTAAAAATGGCACTTTCCTTTTTTTTGTTTTTTTATGTAGGTTCAAGCTTGGAAGAAGTAGTTTACAACTTTAGCCCATATATATCTCCCTAGTCACTATGCCCATGACCTTAGTGGTTACATTGGTGGTGTGAAGCATATTATAAAGTTTGAGTCCAAAATAAAAGGCAATGTAATCAATTAGGGTTTTAGCTTGTGTCCACCAAGTCAAACACAAAGTCTCATTGGCATGTTCAACAAGATCATTGAAGAGGGAGAAATGAAATGATGTGAACTTTTGATTAGGATCATAATACATGATTTGTAGATTTATTTTAGTTAGTTGAATGACAAAAACATAGTTGCATATGAAAGTTGCACACCCTTGTGCAAACTTGGACAAACCTTACACTATTTCTAGCAAGGGAAAAACACAGGCAAAACCTAACAAAATCTTCACATCACATAACAATTCATAGTTAATTTTTGCAATGTTGATGACCTTGCAACATCTTATGTTAATGTCTTCACAACAAATGTTTTGTATTCATTCAAGACTCTCTTTGATGGTGAAAGCATCAAGATCCATTGAGAGTTAATATTTTTCAAGAGCTTGTTACCTTTGTATTTTAGTGATTCAATAAGCTTGTTAACCTCAAGATAGTGTTTAGGGTTGTGAATAAAATAATTGTACATGGAAGAAAATGAGGATGAACAATCTTTTTACTAAGTTCAAACCACTCAAGGTTTGGACAACAAGATTGATATGGTGTGTCATGTAGTGCACACCAATCACAAACGAAACATGATTTTGCATTAGTCTAATAGTTACACTAGATTTTAACCCCTAAAAAATAGTGACTCCATTTGTTCCAAAACAAACCAATTTGTTGGCTATATTTGTCTCACTATAACTTCCATAATTAGTAAGACTTCACACAATCAAAGAAGTTAGGTTGTTAGAAAAGGCTCTACCTACCGTTTATTGCAAGTTCAACAATATTGGGATTTGTTTCCACAAATTTGTCACATAGACATGCGGTTAACTTTGGTTGTCAATGGTTGTGACCTCATCACAATTCAATGAAATAATTTTTTTTTTTGCACACATTCTTTGATGGCTTGTAAAACAATGTTGTGCATTGTTTCCACCATGGTCCATCTTGTAATATTAAACTAGTGCTTCTGAGGGCAATTTTTTCAAATTTCAAAAATTAAAATAGAACAAAATGAGGTTTTCAAAATTTGTAATAGGGTAGCCTTGTTGTAACAAATGCCATATTGTAACAAACTTAACACATTTCCTTTTCTTTTTTACTTTCCTTCAATTGGTCATTTGAATAGCATTTGTGTCATAATTTGTAGATGTAAACAACTTCTCATTTTCACATGTTGGTTAGTAAGACAAGAAAAAAATTGTCCAACAACAACACCACGTTTGGCTTTGGTGCACTTGTGTAAACTAGAATGTTTCATTAAAGAATCAAGTTTTGGCACCAAATTTTTTTTTCTCCCTTCAATTTGTGAATAGATTTTAAAACAACCATCTTCATTTTCCCATCTTTTGCACAAACAAGCTTTGACCATGAAAATTTCACAACCCAATGCTCTTTGTAAACCCAATTGATTACCCATTTAACCTTGTTAACCATATTTTTACCTCAACAATCGTTATATATTAGTATTTTACAAAGTATTATAGAACCATAGATCTAACCACATATTCAATTTTTATAAATGTTATAAATTCACAAATTTAACTTTTCAAAGTGTTAAATTAGAATCTATGGTTATTTTGTTAGTTAAATGTTATATATTAAGTACAAATCTTATATATATACAGTAGTCATTCGGTTAAGTCCGCACCTTGATCTGGGCGTCCTAATGCGGACTTATCCGAATGTTGCGGACTTAGCCCTATACTGCTCATCTCTTTCTTGGATCGCAGTTTCTAGCTCAAGAATCGATTGATGAAATGCTTAACAGCATGTTTTCAGTGAAAAATACCATTCAGCAAGCAGTTTCAAAGATTTCGCGAGAAAAAATTGATGGAAGTAGGC
>Ga0116228_10000214_pt1 | contig 41299 bp, 31 predicted proteins | sample S1TSphfallax_2_FD_89694 | JGI IMG/M metagenome (GOLD analysis project Ga0116228, IMG submission 89694) | Host-associated microbial communities from peat moss isolated from Minnesota, USA - S1T2_Fc - Sphagnum fallax MG | ecosystem: Host-associated > Plants > Peat moss > Unclassified | place...
GATCGGATCGCCGGCACCCGTCCCGGACGGCACGGTCAGGGTCTGGGTGGCGACCGTGAAAGCCGCCGCCGTCGGCGTGGTCGTCCCGTTGCCGGCAAAATCGAAATCGCCGGCAGGATAATCATCGATGGCCGAGAGATTCATGGTGAGCGTTCCCGCGCCCAATGATGACAGCGTACCCCACAACTGGGTCTGCAGGAGGCGCACCGAACCGGTGTTGGTTGCCGAAGTACCCGTGGCATCGATTTGAATCTGATTTGAGGCCGATACGCTGTAGATCCCGCGGGCCGTGATGTGTTGGCCGACGGCAATCGAGTCGGTGTTGAGGCCGGCGACGGAACCGATGCCATCGGCGGTCACCAGAGTCCCCGCGCCGAGCAGAACTCGAGTTTCGCCGTTCTCGAATTCGAATGTGTCGGCCGTATTCAAGATCAGCGTCGATCCGAGCAGCGTCAGCGTATTGCCCGTCCGCGCGACGACCTCGCCGGTGATTCCCTCGGTGTAGATGTCCTCGAGGGTGCTGCCGCCCACCACATACACGGGATAAAACGTTCCAGCCGGCGCATTGTTGAGCGGATCCACCGATGGCGAGAACGTCGCGTAGGACGCGGTGATGGTGCTGCCGGCCGAGAGTTGGGAGAGCTGCGTGATGCCGGCGTTGCCGGTGAACGCCTGACCGTTCAGCGTGTACACCGTGTTCGCCGTGCCGAACAAGCTGAGCGAACCCAAGTTGCTCACCTCGTCGTAGAACGGGCGCGTGTAGACGGTGAAGGTGCCGATATCGACATTCGTATTGATGAGCGGGCCGCGGATGCGAATCAGTTTGGTATCCGAAGGTGATACCCCGACCGTGAGGAAAGGATTGACGACAACCGTCGGGACGCCGGCAGCGATGGTCACATAACCCGATGCCGCGAGGTCGAAGTTGATGGCCAGCCGCTGAGCGCTGGTCGACGCGTAGGTCGGCGACACCACCAACGCATTCGCCGCATCCCAAGTGACGGTCTCGGAGAAAGTGGTTACATTGGGGCTGGTGGTACCGACCGTGTTCTGCGCGCCGGCGGTGTTTTGCACGATGGCCGGGGTCGGCACGCCGTTCACGAAGACGCTGATGGCAGCGTCCGTATAATCGAGCGTGATGGTCGCCGACTGATAAGTGCCATTCGGAACGGTTGCCGAGCCCCACATTTCGGCGATGCTCTGTTCCTGGGTGAAGTCGACGATCTCCGGAGTGGCAAGCGCCGTCACCTCGACTCCGTCGGTGCGCGTCAGGGTGATCGAATCGACGGTGACGACATAGCTGGCGAAATCGGCCGGAGCGCTCGTGACCGAAGTACCCCCAGGTTCGCTGGTCACCGTCACCCAGGCGATGCCGTAATAGCTGTCGTTGCTGGGCCGATGGCAGCCCGCGGCCATGACCGCCGACGCGCAAACGAAAATTACGAACAATTGACGGCCAAGGGACTTGAGCGATGAGTGCACTACGACTTCCAATTTTATAAAGTGTCGGGAACGAGCGAGGCTGCCGGGCAAGGCTGCGTAGAATAATGGCTTTCGAGAGCCGGCGCGCGGCAAAGTTCCATGGCCGCGGCCGGCCGCCGGCTTGCTAAGGCATCACCGCAGCGCCGGCCGGGGCACTTGCTGGGTGATACAATGGATGTTTCCGCCACCCAGCAACACCTCGCGCGTCGGCACACCGACCACCTTTCGGCTTGGAAAGAGGCGCCGGAGCGTACGCGCGGCTGCTGCATCCCACCGCTTGTCGTAGAGCGGCATGACGACCACTTTGTTGGCGATGTAGAAATTGACATAGGAGGCGGGCAGCCGATCGCCGGCACGGCGCGGCAGGCTGCCGGCGCGTGCGTCGACCCCGGCTGCCTCGGCAGCCGATAGGGTGAGCGGGCCGGGCTGGTGCAACTTATGGATGGTGAGCGGCCGGCCGCGGGCATCGCGCGCCCGTTTGAGACGTTGGTAGGCATCCTGGGAAATCTCGTACTGAGGGTCTTTGCGGTCCTCGGTCCAGGTCAACACGACGTGACCGGGACTGGTAAAACACGCCAGTTCGTCGATGTGGCCGCCGGTCTCATCGAGATACACTCCCTTGTCGAGCCAGACCACGACCGAGATCCCCAGGTAGCGCTTGAGCACGCTCTCGATGTCGGCACGCGACGCCCCGCCGTTGCGGTTCGGGTTGAGCAGGCACTGCTCGGTCGTCAGGCAGGTTCCCTGACCATCGACATGGATGGCTCCGCCCTCCAGCACGAATGAGGTGCGATACCGATCGCTGGCCTCGATTTCGAGCACCTTCTGCGCCACTTCGTCATCGCGATCCCAAGGGAAATAAAGCCCTCCGGCGAGACCACCCCAGGCATTGAACGTCCAATCGACCCCGCGACGCCGACCTCGGCCATCGATGAGAAACGTGGGCCCGCAATCCCGGATCCACGCATCGTTGCTGGAGATCTCGACCACCCGCACTGCCGGCGGCAACCGTGCCCGCGCATTCTCATATTGATTCGCCGAGGCACCCATCGTCACCGGCTCGCCCTGCGCAATCGCGGTGGCGACTGCAGCAAAAGCGGCTTGCGCCGGCTTGGCGCCATCCCGCCAGTTATCCGGACGTTCAGGCCAGAGCATCCAACAGCCCGAGTGCCGCTCGAATTCCGCCGGCATGCGAAATCCGTCTCTTGCAGGTGTGGATGTCAGTGTGCGCAATGCGGGCCTCCGGGCGCGCATGCTAGCATTGGTCCCGGCAATAAAGGAGCCAACCCATGTCCGCAGCCATGCCCGTTACTCTGAAAATCCCGGCGGGAGGCGAGAAAATCACCATCAGCAACGGCAAGTTGCAGGTACCGGACCGGCCCATCATCCCCTTCATCGAAGGTGATGGCACGGGTCGCGACATCTGGGCCGCGAGCGTACGGGTATTCGATGCCGCGGTTCACAAGGCCTATGGACTCACGCGCAAGATTCACTGGATGGAGGTGTTTGCCGGCGAGAAGGCCAACAAGACTTATAACAGCTGGCTGCCCGATGAGACCGTGACCGCCTGTCGCGATTATCTCGTGTCCATCAAGGGCCCGCTCACCACACCCGTCGGCGGCGGCATTCGCTCGCTCAACGTGGCGTTGCGCCAGCTTCTCGATCTGTACGTCTGCCTGCGCCCGGTGCGCTGGTTCAAGGGTGTTCCCTCACCCGTGAAAACGCCCGAGAAGGTCGACATGACGATTTTCCGCGAGAACACCGAGGATATTTATGCCGGCATCGAATTCGAGGCCGGCAGCCCCGAATGCTTGAAGTTTCTCGAGCTCTTCAAGCAAAGCTTCCCCAAGCAATTCGCCAAGATCCGCTTTCCGGACACCTCCGGCATCGGCTTGAAGCCCGCCTCCAAGGAGGGCACCGAACGCTTGTTTCGTGCCGCGATTCAGTACGCCATCGCCAACAAGCGCAAGAGCGTCACCATCGTGCACAAGGGCAACATCATGAAGTTCACGGAGGGTGCCTTTCGCAATTGGAGTTACCAGCTGGCCGAGCGCGAATTTCCCGACCAGGTCTTCACCTGGGAACAATGGGAACGGAGGAAAGCCGCTGCGGGCGAGAAGGCGGCCAACGATGAGATGGACGCCGCGAAACGTGCCGGCAAGGTCATCATCAAGGATGCGATCGCCGATATCACCCTGCAGCAAATATTGACCCGGCCCGACGAATTCGACGTCATCGCCACCATGAATCTCAACGGCGATTACATCTCCGATGCGCTCGCCGCCCAGGTCGGCGGCATCGGGATCGCGCCCGGCGGTAACGTCAATTACCTGACCGGCCACGCCGTGTTCGAGGCCACGCACGGTACGGCACCCAAGTATGCGGACCTCGACAAGGTCAATCCCGGATCGGTGATTCTGTCCGGAGAGATGATGTTGCGCTACATGGGATGGCTCGAGGCGGCGGACGCCATCATCGCTGCGATGGATAAAACCATCGGGCAGAAAACCGTGACCTACGACTTTGCGCGCTTGATGGCGGGGGCCACCGAGGTTAAGTGCAGCGAATTCGCCGATTCATTGATCCGCAATCTCTAGCGGGCGGGGTCGCTCTGCGGCAGCGGAGTCGACCGCGGCGAGGTGTAACTCGCTGCGTTGCTTGAGGACATCGAAGGCGGCGATTCGATAGGCTTCCGTCATGGTCGGAAAATTGAAAATCTGTTCGACGAAGAAGCCGGCCGAGGCCGAAGCGGCGATGGCCGACTGGCCCAGATGAATGAGGTCCGTGGCGCTCTCGCCGAGCACCTGAACCCCGAGTACCTGAGCGCTATCGCGATCGCAGACCAGGGTCAGGAACCCGACCGGCTCGCCGACGATGTGGGCGCGTGCCACTTCGCGAAAGTCGGCGCGTCCGACGATGACAGAGATGCCGCGCGACTCCGCCTCACCGGCATTGAGCCCCACACACGCCATCTCCGGAATCGTGTACACGCCGGTCGGCACGAGATTGTGGATATCCGGCGGCGGCAGTCCGAACGCGGCGAGCGCGGCGCGCCGGCCTTGGTCGGCGGCAGCGCATGCAAGGGCCGGCGGCCCGATGGCATCGCCCGCCGCATAAATGCCGGGGACGCTGGTCTGGAAATTCGCGTCCACCTGGACATGGCCACGGGAAGTGAGCTGAAGACCGAGACGCTCGAGGCCGATGCCATCCACGTTGGCGACTCGTCCGAAGGCGGCGAGCACGATGTCGGATTTGAAGCCCTTCGCACCGCGCGTGATGACGTCCACCTGGGCGAACCCGTCGAAGCACGCGCTCTCGACTTCGACACCGCCGAGATAGTGTCCACCCATGTGACGCAATGCAGTCAAAAAGCCTTCACGCATTGCGGGGTCGAGGAACCCCAAGGGCTCGGCCGCCTTGTCGATCATCGTCACCTCACAGCCAAGCGCCGCGAAGATCGAGGCATATTCGCAGGCGATCACGCCGCTGCCGAGCACCGTCATCGATCTCGGCAGATACGGCAGGCTCAAGATCGAATCACTGTCGAGGACGTGCTCGTGATCGACGGCGATGGCCTTGACGTGCCGCGGCCTGGACCCCGTCGCCAACAGCATGCGTGGCGCGCGCAGCACGCAGCGGGTGCCATCCAAACGCTGGACTTCGATTCGGCGGTCATCGAGCAGCACGCCCTTGCCGCGGATCAGTTCGACCTGGTTGCGCGCCACCTGCGCGTGCAGGTAACGGTCCTGCGAGGCGATCACCGCGTCCACCCCTTTCAAGAGGGCGGATAGGGGTGCGTCCCTGGCGAGTTCGATTTCGAGCGAACCGCCATCGCTGCGAGTCCGGCGAAAGCGCAGCGCCTGTTCGCGCAGGGCCTTGCTCGGAATGGTGCCCGACAGCAGGCAAGCGCCGCCGACCTGCGCCTCGCGTTCGATGATCGCCGCGCGATAGCCGGCCTTGGCCGCTTGAATGGCCGCCTTTTGTCCCGCGGGCCCAGAGCCCAAGCAGATCAAATCGAAATCCTGCGGCGTGGCCATGGTCAGGAGCCAGTGCTGCCGGCAAGAGCAAGGACGTGATCTCGCTTGCCGAGGAGCGCGCGCCGCTCCTCGGCGAACAACCCCAAGCTCTCGAATACCGGATCTTCGAGCACGACGTCCTCCGTGAGCAGTTCAGGGTAGAGGGAGTGCGTTGCCAGCAGGTGCGCTGCGTTCACGGTGCCCGCCAGATCGCCGCTCGGCGAAGCACGGTAGTTCCGCCAATCGCAGGCGCCATCCTGCACATCCGCGGGCAGGTTCCAGTCACTCATCAATAAGCGCCCGAAGGAGGGCTCGAACTCGATGATGAGATCGCCGAACGATCGCGCATCCATCACCGTTCGATGCTCGCCTTCGAAACGCGCCAGAATCTTCAAAGCCAGTGCCGCACCCGTGCGATGCATCAGCGCCGCCAAGAATGCGCTCTCCACATGTTTGCGGCGTTCGCGCGCGACCTCCTTCGCCCACAGCCCCGAAAGCCACGCTTCGCGCCACAATTCGTCGGCCTCGGGCTCATGGCCCGGCGCACTGAAAACCTCACCATGCAGCATGACCGCCATGGCGATGTTGCGCACTTCGGCCACCCCGAGCCATGAAACAGCCTGCCGGAGCGATACCACCGGCGCTCGTGGACGCATCGCCGGCGAATTGGCGATGCGCATGATCTCACCGGTCAGCGCGGGATCGGATTCTATCAAGCGAGCCAATTGGGGTGAGTCGAAGACCTGCTGGGCGGTGAGCTGCGCGAGTTCGGCGCAGACGCGCGGCAGGGGCGCAATGTGCTGTGGATTCAAGAGCGCATCGCGCAGGAATTTCTGCGCAGGCGTGGTTTGCATCGAGGATAAAAACCCCACCGAATCTCGATTCATGGAACCCCCTGTCTGCGCCCGCCACATCCAAGCATCGGCGGGAGGCTGCAATCCTTGAGGGAGGTCGGCGGGCTGCCGCGGATCCGCGGCCGGGCCCGCTATGTCAAATCGAGCGCCTGGGCCAGATCGGCGATGAGATCCGCAACGGCTTCGATGCCAATCGACAGTCGCACGGTCCTGGCCCCGATCAGCGATGCGGCACGTTGCGCCGCAGGGATGTCCTGGCCGCCGAGCAAGGCCGGCGGCATGACCAGGGACTCAGTGGAACCGATGCTTGGCGTGATGGAAAAAAACTTCAATGCGTCGGCGAACCGGCTGCCGGCCGAAGGAGCCGTCAACTCGAAACTGACGACGCTGCCGAAATCCCGCATTTGACGCTTTGCCAGAAGGTGCTGTGGATGGGTTTCAAGTCCCGGATAGAAAACACGCGAGACCTTGGGGTGCGTTTCCAGAAACCGGCTGACCGCCAGCGCGTTCGCGCATTGCCGCTCGTAACGCAGACAATAGGTGCGCATGCCGCGCTGAATCAAAAAGGCCGCATGCGGATCGAGCGTCGGCCCCAGCGACTGCACGTCCTTGCGCATGGGATTGATCAGATCCCGGTTGCCGATGATGGCGCCACCCATCACGTCGCCGTGCCCCGAGGCGAACTTGGTCAGGCTGTGCAAGAAGATATCGACCGGAAATTCACCATGATTGTGGAACCCGGCAAAGGTGTTGTCCATGACGGTGAGCGCATTCGCCCGGGCCGCATGCGCAGTCAGATGCCCGATGTCCGCGATCTTGGTGACCGGATTCGTGGGACTTTCGAATATCACCACGCGAGTCGGGGTGCTCGCGAGCACCCGTTCGATACCGGACAAATCCTCGATCGAGAGCAGCGTGTGAGTCACGCCGAATTTGCCGAGCAGGCGCTGCACGATGTATCGCGTGGGTCCGTAGGATTCGATGAAAGCCAGCACGTGATCGCCCTGTTTGCACAGCGACAGCAGACTTGCCGAGATCGTCGCGACGCCCGAACCGACCAGCAGACAATCCTCCCGGCCCTGAAGGCCCGAGAGGGTCAGTTCCAATTGACGCAGGGTGGGATTGGAGGTGCGCGAATAGAGGAATCCGTCGCGCTCGCCCCGCAAATGGCGCAGTGTCTCTTGCGTGTCGTCGAAGTCGAACTTGACCGACTGGTAGATCGGCGCAACCAACGGCCGATTGTCCGGCGCGAGGGCCACCACCGGCGGGTGATTGACGAAGGTGTCATTTTTCATCGGCGGCACCGCGATGGCCGTGGGGGTCAGCCCGCCGCGATGGCGGCAACGCGGTCCGCCGCGTCGCCGCCCTCGTGGCGCAATTTGAGGTCGTAGTACAGGGCCAGCAAAAAACAGGGCACCAGGGGAATGAGCGCCACATTGATCACCGTGGCCGTGCCCTGCCCGATCACGAGGCCCCACCCGCCCGCTCCCAACTCATGTTCCGCGACGGCATCGACGATGGCGCCGATCAGGCTGACAACCATGGAGACGACGATGGCCACGCTGACGACCTTCGCCGACCACCACCAGTAACCTTTGATGAGTCGCGCGCTGACGCTGAACGACTCGAGGATGCCGGTGCGCTCGACCACGAGGGCAACGATCGCGAGTTGGTAGATGCCGAGCAGATAGAGGCCCGGGACGAGCAGGAGGAGCAGGCCCAAGCCGATGACCAACGCCAGCAGGAAACTGACGGCAAACAGCCGGCCGAGGAGACTGAAGCCCGTGGCGATTGCATCACCCAACGACGCCTCGCTGCGCGTCGCGATGCCGTCGAGCGCACTGATGAGCGCCGCATAGAGCACCAGGTAAATGGAGGACAACAGGGCGACGGAGAGCCAGATGGTGGGCGAACCGAGTTCGGCCAGCATCCATTGCGCCCCAGACTCCGGGCCGTCGGCGAATTGTAAACCGAAGAAAACACCCGGCACCGCCGCAGTCACCGCCGAGGCCAAAGTAAGCGGCCACACCCGCGACAGAGCCCGCCGGTAAAGACCGATCGCAGCATCCAGGACGCCACCGATGCTGCCGGGCGCCGAAGCTCTTGGGGTCATGGATTCCTCCGGGATGGTTTGCCGATTGTGGGCGCAGTCGCCGGACCAATACAAGGGTAAACTGCCGCGACAATGAACGCCGCAGCCGCAATTACCACGCCGAACAATGGGCATCCCGCGGCTGCGGGCCCTGAATCGCGCCTGCGCGAGATTCCCTACAATTACACCTCGCTCGCCGATCGCGAGATCGTCATTCGGCTGTTGGGAAATGAAGCTTGGGAGTTGCTCCAGGAACTGCGCGGCGAGCGGCGTACCGGCCGATCCGCCCGCATGCTCTACGAGGTGCTCGGCGACATCTGGGTGGTCGACCGCAATCCCTTCCTCCAGGACGACTTGCTGGCCAATTCGACAAGACGCCGGCTGCTGATCGAAGCGTTGCATCATCGGCTGCATGAGGTCGAGAGGCGGCGCGATCCGGCTCCGCGCCACCCCGACGACAAGGTGCGCCGGCTGATCGCAGCGGCACGGGCCGCCGTGCAGCGCTTCGAGAAACATTTCAAAGACCTCCTCGACATGCGCAAGCAGGCCCGGCGGATGCTCAATCGGCATACACGGCCGGACAACATCCGCTTCGATGCGTACGCGCGGGTCAGCCACGTGACCGACGCCACCGACTGGCGGGTCGAACTGCCGCTGGTGGTGCTGATGCCGGACACCGAAAACGAGATCCCGCACTTGGTTCGCTCCTGCATCGAACTCGGTCTCTCCATCATTCCGCGCGGCGGCGGCACCGGTTACACCGGCGGCGCGGTTCCGCTGACACCCTGGTCGGCGGTGATCAACACGGAGAAGCTCGAGTCATTGGGAGAGGTCGAGGTCGCACCCGGCCCCATCCCCACGGCAGGGATTTTCTCTGCGGCCGGAGTCGTCACGCGGCGTGTCGCCGATGCCGCCGAGGCGGCGGGATTTGTTTTCGCGGTCGATCCCACCTCGGCCGATGCCTCCTGCATCGGCGGAAACATCGCCATGAATGCCGGCGGCAAGAAGGCCGTGCTGTGGGGCACCGCGGTGGACAATCTCGCCTGGTGGCGAATGGTGGATCCCGACGGCAACTGGCTGGAAGTGACGCGCGTCGATCACAACCTGGGCAAAATCCACGACGTCGCGGTGGCGAAATTCACGCTGGTCTGGAAGGATGGCCGCGAAGCGGCGGAGCACGCCCGCATTCTGCGCAGCGAGCAGCTGGAAATCCCGGGCACCGCCTTTCGCAAGGTGGGACTCGGCAAGGATGTCACCGACAAATTCTTAAGGGGGCTGCCCGGGGTCCAGAAAGAGGGCTGCGACGGCATCATCACGTCCGCCCGCTGGGTGTTGCACCGGATGCCGAAGCATAGTCGGACCGTCTGCCTGGAGTTCTTCGGACAGGCCCGGGAAGCCATTCCGGCGATCGTCGACATCAAGCGCCATCTCGACACCGAAGGCAGGGCACGCGGCGCCGTTCTCGCCGGTTTGGAACACCTCGACGAGCGTTACCTCAAGGCTGTGGGCTATGCCACGAAATCGAAGCGCGGCGCACTGCCGAAGATGGTGCTGTTCGGCGATATCGTCGGGGAAGATGATGCGGCTGTGGCGGCCGCGACATCCGAGGTCGTGCGGCTGGCGAACGCGCGTTCGGGCGAAGGATTCATCGCGGTGAGCAGCGACGCCCGCAAGACATTCTGGCTCGATCGAGCCAAGACCGCCGCCATCGCCAGGCACACCAACGCCTTCAAGATCAACGAGGATGTGGTCATCCCCCTGGAGCGGCTGGGGGAATATACGGATGCCATCGAACGAATCAATATCGAGCTGTCGATCCAGAACAAACTGGAGTTGGTGGACGCGCTGTCGGGCTATTTCGCCGCGCGTGCCGGATCGGCCGCCGGCGACGGCGGCCTGGACGACGGCGAGCGGCGGACGGCTGCCCTGGAACTGCTCGCGCGCGTGCGGGCGCGCTGGCAGTACTTGTTGGATTCGCTCGATGCCCCGGTGCAGGCGGCAATGCAGGCCTTGGACCGGCTGGGCGTGAGGCCGCCGGATGATTCGACGGGAACTCTCTTCGATCGATTGCAGGACCGCAGCATCCGGGTGAGTTGGAAGACGGAGTTGCGTGCGGAACTGGCCCGCATTCTGGGCGGATCGCAGTTCGACGCCGTACGCAGCGACTGCGATGCGTTGCATCGCCGCCTCTTGCAAGGACGCGTCTTCGTCGCCTTGCACATGCACGCGGGCGACGGCAACGTGCACACCAACATTCCGGTCAACTCCGACAACTACGCGATGCTGAAGACGGCGAACGGCGCAGTGGCACGCATCATGCGGATTGCGCGGCAACTCGACGGTGTGATCTCAGGCGAGCACGGTATCGGCATCACCAAACTCGAATACATGACGGATGCCGAGCTCGCTGGTTTTCGGGCCTACAAGCAATCGGTGGATCCGGACGGTCATTTCAACAAGCATAAATTGATGCCCGGTGCCGATCTGCGCAGGGCCTATACGCCGAGCTTCGGCCTCTTGGGTCATGAGTCCCTCATCATGCAGCAATCGGACATCAGTACGATTTCCGATGCCATCAAGGACTGTCTGCGCTGCGGAAAGTGCAAGCCCGTCTGCGCGACCCACGTACCCCGCGCAAATCTCCTGTATTCGCCGCGCGACAAGATTCTGGCCACTTCATTGCTCATCGAGGCCTTTCTCTACGAGGAACAGACTCGACGCGGCGTGTCGATCCAGCATTGGGATGAACTGTCGGACGTGGCGGATCATTGCACGCTGTGCCACAAATGCCTCACCCCCTGCCCGGTCGGCATCGACTTCGGCGAGGTGTCGATGGCGATGCGTGACCTGCTGCGGCGTATGGGCAGGAAGCGCTTCAATCCCGGCACGGCGGCGTCCATGTTCTTCTTGAATGCGACGAATCCGCAAACAATCAAACTCGCCCGCAAGGTGATGATCGGCTGGGGCTACGGCGCGCAGCGACTGGCGAACCGGGCGCTGCAAACCCTGGCCCGTGCGCAGACCAAGCGTCCGCCATCCACCACCGGCAAGCCCGCCATCAAGGAACAGGTCATCCACTTCGTCAACAAGCGGATGCCCGGCGGGCTGCCGAAAAGAACCGCCCGTGCACTGCTCGACATCGAGGATCGCAACTACGTGCCCATCATCCGCGATCCGGCGAACACCAGCAGCGAATCCGAGGCCGTTTTTTATTTTCCAGGCTGTGGCTCGGAGCGCCTGTTTTCACAGGTGGGTCTTGCCACGCAGGCGATGCTCTGGCACGTGGGCGTGCAGACGGTGCTGCCGCCGGGCTACTTGTGCTGCGGCTACCCGCAGCGGGGCGCCGGCGAAGCGGACAAGGCGCAGAAAATCATCACCGAGAACCGCGTGTTGTTCCATCGCGTCGCGAACACCCTCAATTATCTCGACATCAAGACCATCGTGGTGAGCTGCGGCACCTGCCTCGATCAGTTGCAGGGATACGAATTCGACAAGATTTTCCCGGGCAGCAGGATCCTGGATATTCATGAGTACCTGATGGAGAAGGGCGTACAACTCGAAGGGATCACCGGGGTGCGCTATCTGTATCATGACCCGTGCCATTCACCCATGAAAAAGCACGATGCCCTTTCGGTGGTCAATACCCTGATGAACGGAGCGCAGAACGGCAGGGTGGAGAAGAATGCGCGATGCTGCGGCGAGTCGGGGACGCTCGCGTTGACCCGTCCCGACATATCGACGCAGGTCAGATTTCGCAAGGAACAGGAAATTCGCGACGGCGTCCTCAAGATTCGCGGCGACGGCATCGCGGGCGAGGTCAAGATACTCACGTCCTGCCCGTCGTGCCTGCAGGGACTGAAACGCTACAACGATGACGCCGGGATCGATGCGGACTACATCGTCGTCGAGATTGCCAGGCACCTGCTCGGCGCCGACTGGTTGCCGGAGTACGTGCGGCGTGCGAATGCCGGCGGCATCGAGCGGGTGCTCGTCTGATCCGCGGGCCGGCTCTGAATCCATAAACCGATACGCAGCACATTGGCGTTCGCTGCATACCATGGCATCATGACAGAATGATGTCATTTACTGTTTTATCTTGGTGGACCTGTCTTTGCGCGGTCGGCGCCTTCAACATCGCGGCCTGGGCACTCTCCGCGGTCGCACTCCGTCGACGGCAGCCGGAGTTGACGGCGGAGGCCCATAGAATGCGCCGACTGCAGCTGATTTTGTCGGCGATTTATGTCGCCGGCTGTGCGTTCCGCTCGGCGGTGCCGGTCTACGACGTGCCGCGTATCTGTTTGTTCGATCATTGGTTTTCCAGTGTCTTGATCGGGCGCTCGGTCGCCACGATCGCTGAACTCGCCTTCGTGGCGCAATGGGCATTGATGCTGCATGAGATATCCCGGGTGACCCGGAGCGCGATCGGACGGTTCGCCTCCCTGGCGGTGGTGCCGCTCATTGCGGTGGCCGAAACCTGCTCCTGGTATTCGGTACTGACCACCTCCAACATCGGCCACGTTGCCGAGGAGTCTTTATGGGGATTTTGCGTTGCCCTGTTGGTGGCAACCGCACTCACGCTGGCGCCACGGTGTGCGCCTCGTTGGCGTGCCATCCTGCTCGGGTGGTGTGTCGCGGGATTGGCCTATGTCGCCTTCATGTATGCCGTCGACGTGCCGATGTATTGGTCTCGTTGGTTGAGTGATCAGGCGGCCGGCCGCCATTACATGACCATCGCGGAGGGAGTCTTGGATGTGGCTTCACGTCGCGTCGTTTCACACCAGTGGGCCGATTGGAAGCACGAGATCGCCTGGATGTCGTTGTATTTCAGCGTTGCGGTCTGGATCAGCATCTCACTGATCCATGCGCCCGAGACCAGCGCCAGGCGCGAGCTGCGTATACGCAAGCTGCCGCTCGGGGCTTCATTGACCCAATAGAAGAACTCTCACACCGGGTGAGGGCATCGGCCTACGGTGGGACGTTGTTGCGGCAGCGCACACTCGGGGTCCTTAAGTACGCGCCGGATCCATGGTCTTTTCCGCAGTCCCTCGGCCCCTTGCAGAATCACACATCGTCGGTTGTCCGAGCTGCGGTCTTTTACAGCGCGCAACCACGGCAACCTTTCGCGACGTCTTCGTCTGCCGTCGCTGCAAGTCGCGCCTCGACACGGCCGTCCCCGGTGGTAACGGTGCCGCCCTCGCCTACGCGGCCGGCACTCTGCTGCTGTTGCTACCCGCCATCTTCGAGCCCTTCCTCACGACCTCGGCGATCGGTGCCACACGCACGAGCACGCTGACCTCGGCTGCCTCCTTCCTGTGGAACGAAGGTTGGTCGTCGCTCGCCATCGTTGTTTTTCTCTTCGTCATCGTGTTTCCCGTGCTGCGGTTCGCGGCGCTCATCGCCGTGCTCGCGACGCTGCGCACGAGACGAAGGCCGCACTGGCTTGGCATGGCCTTCCGCGGCGCCAATACGCTTGAAACCTGGGCAATGCTCGACGTCTTCCTGGTTGCGTCTGTGATCGCTTATTTGCGGATCCAGGATTCGATCCTCGTTTCCTTGCAAAGCGGGGGCGCGTGCTTCTTGGGCGCCGCCGTTCTTTCGTTGCTCACCCGTGCCGCGCTCGATCGGCCGCAAGTGTGGCAACAGATCGCGCCCGGCATCCGACCCGTCGCCACGCCTCACTGTCAGTTATGCCGCGACTGCCGGCTGGCGGTACCGGCAAGCGCCGTGGGTCAGCGATGTCCCCGCTGCCGCGCCCGCATCGATCGGCCACGACTCAGCAGCGTGTTGTCGTCGATCGCGCTGCTGGTGGCGGCGGCGCTGCTGTACCTGCCTGCGAACGCCTACCCGATGGCGACCATCCCGATGGATCTCACGCCGACCTCCTACACAGTGCTCGGCGGTATCATCGATCTGGTTGAAGCGCACTACTTGGGCCTGGCAACCCTCGTGTTCTGCGCCAGTTTCGCCATTCCGCTCCTCAAGCTGGCGGGAATGGCCTGGTGTAATGTGTCGGTCCTGAACGGATCGCACCGTCGATTGATCGCCAAGACCCGGGTCCATCGGTGGCTCGATGAAGCCGGCCGTTGGTCGATGATCGATCCATTCACCATTGCCTGTACCGTTCCGCTGGTCCATTACAACAGTCTGATCGACGGACGCGCCGATGCCGCTGCCACGCCGTTCGCCGCGGTCGTCATCCTCACCACCCTGGCGGTGAAGGTGTTCGATCCGCGGCTGCTGTGGGTCGGGGAGCATTCCCCGTGAGTGAGCCCTCCGACAGCGCGACGTCCACGTCCGATGACACCTTGCCCGACGCCCGTCGCCGCCGCTGGTGGCCGCGGTTGGTATGGTCGGTACCCTTGGCCGCCCTCCTCATCGTCGGCTATCTCGGCATTCAAGCTCTCGCGAAACGCGGGGTCGACGTCACCGTCACTTTCAACACTGCTGCCGGCGCGAGCCCGGGCAATACCAAGGTGACCTACCAGGGAGTCGAGATCGGCACGCTCGAGGAGATCGTTCCCAATGAGGACAATCGCCGCATCGACTTCAAACTGCGGCTCGATCCACGCGCAAAATCCGGTCTCAACAGCAACGCCCGCTTCTGGCTGATCGGCGCAAGCCCCAATCTCACCGACTTGAGTTCCCTCAAGGCGGCAGTCGAAGGCGTCGCGGTCGGCTTTGCTCCGGGGAACGGCGGACAGCCCGAGCGGCGTTTCATCGGCCTCGACAAGGCTCCCCTCGTGCTGCCCGGCGACCGAGGCAGTCGCTTCGTACTGAAGGCGCGAAACCTGGGCTCGGTGCGGGAGGGGTCCGAGGTCCTGTTCCGCGGAATGCCCATCGGCAAGGTCACGCAGGTCAATTTTGCGGATCAGTCAGGATTCACGCTCGAGGTATTCATCTTTCAGCCCTACGACTCGCTCATCAAACCGGACGACCTGTTCTGGACTTCGAGTCCCTTGCAGCTTTCCTTTGGCGGCGGCAGCGTCAATGCTGATCTCGCTCCGATCAGCACCGTGTTTGGGGGTGGAATCGATGTCGACATCACGGCGGACGCCGACCGCGAACCACGCAGTCCCGACGGCGCGCAATTCGTTCTCTATCCATCGCAAACCGAAGCGCGGCAGCAGCTCTCGGGCCCTGCCGTACCCTATGACTTCGAATTCCCGGAAGCTGCCGGCGACCTCTCCGCCGGAGCACCGGTCACTCTTTTGGGATTTCGGATCGGCGAGGTCAAGGACGTGCGGCTCGCCTACCGTGCCGGCACGGGCCAGCCCTACACCGCAGTCAGGGCTTTACTGTATCTCGAGCGCCTGAACCCCGGAGCTGCGATGCCCGGAGCCGCGACTCGCGCTGCCGCGCCGGCTGCACCCGGGGACGGGAGTGCGCGCCGGGCGATCGACGACAAACTCCACGCCCTGCTGCGCTTGGGTTTTCGGGCTCGGCTCAAGCAGACGCCGGCGCTCGTCGGTGCGCGCGCCATCGCGCTGGTACCCATTCACGATGCACGTCCTGCCGATTTGATGGGTGACGATGACTCGGTCGCGAGAATTCCGAGCGCGGCCGGATCGGGCGATCTCGAGGACATCACCTCACAAGCCGATCTGCTCCTGACCAAGGTGAACCGCATCCCCATCGAACGGATCGGCCACAGTCTCGGCGAGATCACGAGCCGGCTGCAAGCGTTCGCCGACTCGCCGAAGCTCGCGGCGGCGGCCGAGAATCTCAACGAGAGTCTCATCGACTTGTCACAAATGCTGAACGAAGTAAGGCCGCAAGTCGGTCCGCTGCTCCGAAAACTGAACCAAACGGCCGACGAGCTCTCGCAGACCGTTGTTGCCGCCCATCAGCTCGTGAGCGGACAGGGCGCCGCTCAAGACGACGGACTACCGGAGGCGATCGGACAACTGAGTGAGGCAGCGAGGTCGCTCCGATCGCTGGCTGATTATCTTGAGCGCCATCCCGAGGCGCTATTGCGCGGCAAGAGGCCATGACCATGACAAGTGACCAGCGGACGACCCGTGGCCCCTCGTTCCCCACGGGCGTGTTGCGCCCCGCCGCCGTCCTGCTTCTCATGGGGATGGCACTCTGCGCCTGCCGAAGTGCGCCGACGCGGCTGTTCACGCTCGAACCGATCGAATCGCCGGGTCCGCCCATCCCCTATCAAGGCCCCACCATCCGGGTGGACGCCTTCCATGTCCCGCCGGCGGATGACCGTATCGAGTTGGTGACCGGCACCTTACCCGGGCAGATCGAGGTCCATGATACGGACGAGTGGTCTGCCCCCCTCGTGAAGCAGGCGCGGCAGGCGCTGTCGGCCGATCTGATTGCCCGATTGCCGCCGGGTCGGGTCATATTCCCCCACCTGGTCAAACCCGCCGGAGCGCTGGGTTTGAGCGTCGATGTGCTCGAGTTCCACGCCGACGGGAACGGCGCCTCGATGCAGGCGAGCTGGGTGTTCGCCGGTGCGACGGGCGGCCCAGCCGCAGGAGGAGGCACCGCGACGCTGCGGATTGCGCTTCAAAGCGATACACCGGCCGGCATCGCTGCCGCCTGGAGTCAGCTGATCGGAGAGCTCGCCGATCGGATCGTCGATTCGATCAAGAGCTGACAGGAACCGGACTGGACAGGGCAGGGCAGGCGTCCACGGGAATCCTCAAGCCGCGATCTTCTCCAACCGGCTCGCCCGCGCCATCCACAAACTGACACCGACGATCATCAGCGTCACCACGCAGATCGTGAGAGTGGCCAATACATTGATCTCCGGACTGACACCCAAGCGCACTTTGGAGAACACCACCATGGGCAGCGTGCTGCTGCCCGGCCCGGAAGTGAAACTCGAAATCACGAGGTCATCCCACGACAGGGTGAACGCCAGCAACCAGCCGGAGAGGATCGCAGGAAAGATGATGGGCAGCGTGATGACGAAGAACACCTTGATGGGCCTCGCTCCCAGGTCCATTGCCGCCTCCTCCAACGTGCTGTCGAAGGTTGCCAGCCGCGACTGGACGACGACGGTGACGTAGGCCATCGAGAACGTCATGTGGCCGATGGTCATTGTGGTGATGCCGCGCCCCGCCGGCCAACCGATCGACTGCTCCAAGGCGACGAACAGCAGCAACAGGGAGAGGCCCGTGATGACCTCGGGCATCACCAACGGCGCCGTGGTCATCGCATTGAACGTAAAGCGACCGCGGAATTGCGTGAAGCGGGCCAGCCCGAAACCGGCGAGTGTCCCGAGGATGACCGATCCGGAGGCGTTGATCACTGCGACCTTCAAGGAGATCCAGGCGGCGTCCAGGATTTCCTCGTTGTGCAACAGCGAGAAATACCATTTCAAGGTGGGCGAGTTGGCGGCGTCCCAGACGGTGACCAGCTTCGATGCATTGAATGAGAAGACCACCATCGACAGTATCGGCAGATACAAGAACGCAAAGCCGAAACTCAACGCCGTGATGATGAAGTAGGAGCGGCGATAATTCATTTCGCCCCCGCCGACTCGCGCGCCTGCACGCTCTGGTACCACATCATGAACGGCACCAGGATGACCAGCAGCAGCATGGCCACCGCACTCGCCACCGGCCAGGCCCGGTTCGAAAAGAACTCATCCCACAGCACTCGCCCGATCATCAAGGCATTGGGGCCGCCGAGCAGCGCGGGAATCACGAACTCGCCCACCGCCGGGATGAATACCAGCATCGAGCCCGCCAGCATCCCATTGCGGGACAACGGCAGCGTGATCTTGTAGAAGGCCTGATACGGCCGGCATCCCAAGTCCTCGGCCGCCTCCAACAGCTGCCAATCCATCTTCTCGAGGTTGGCATACAGCGGCAGGATCATGAAGGGCAGATAGGAATAGACGATACCGATGTACATCGCCAAGGGCGTATACAACAGCGTCAACGGTTCGTGGATCAATCCCACCCAGATTAATAGGTTGTTGATGACACCATTCGCCTTCAAGAGCCCGATCCACGCATAGACTCTGAGCAGCAGCGACGTCCAGAAGGGTAAAATCACCAGGAGCAACAGCAGGTTGCGGGTCCTGGCCTGTGCCCTTGCGATGCCGTAGGCCATTGGATAGCCGATGACCAGACAGAACAGGGTCGAAATGGCCGCCACTTTCAGCGAATTGACGAGCGCGTTTACATACAGCGAATCGGTGAACAGAAACGCGTAGTTGTTGAAATTGAGATGGATGGCGAGCGCATTCTGGCCCACCCACTCGAGCAACGGCTTGTAGGGCGGGATCGCCAGATCGACGTCGGAGAAGGATATCTTCAAGACGATGACGAAGGGCACCACGAAGAACAGCAGCAGCCAGACAAAGGGCAGCGCCACCACGAGTGCCCGCCCGGTGACGCCGAAGCGCTCGAGGAAGGGGGTGGGCCGGCGACCTCCCGAGCTCAACGCGTCACGACCACGGGGCTGGAGGGGTCCCAGGTCAGGTACACCTGCTGATCCCAGGTGATGGCCTCGGCATGCCGCGACGTGTTCGGCTGGGTCACCCGCACCACCTTGCCGGTGGCGAGTTTCACCAGATAGATCGACAGATCGCCGAGATACGCGATGTCCTGCACGGCGCCGCGCACCACATTGTCGGACCCTTCAGGAGCCACGGTCGACATGAAGATCTTTTCCGGACGCACCGCCGCCCACACGACGGCCTCGGGTGCCGCGCTGATGCCGTGGCTGACGTAAATCGTTGCGCGCAGTTCCTCGGAAGCGATGCGCACGTACTCGGGTTCATCTTCGATCAGCTTGCCCTCGAAAATGTTCACCGAGCCCACGAAGTCCGCCACGAATTTCGAACTGGGAAATTCGTAGATCTCGGAAGGGGTCCCGGCCTGCACGATTTCCCCCTGGTTCATGACGCCGATGCGGCTCGCCAGGGTCATCGCCTCTTCCTGATCGTGGGTCACCACCACGAAAGTCACACCCAGCTTGTCCTGAATGCTGATGAGCTCGAATTGAGTATTTTCCCGCAGCTTCTTGTCGAGCGCTCCCAAGGGCTCGTCCAGCAGCAGCAGTTTCGGCCTTTTCACCAGCGAGCGGGCGAGCGCCACGCGCTGCTTTTGGCCGCCCGAGAGTTGATGCGGCTTGCGTTTGGCGAAATCCTTGAGCTTCACCAGACCCAGCATGGTGGCAACCCGGTCGGCGATCTCGCTCTTCGGCACCCGGTCCTGCTTCAGCCCGAAGGCGACGTTCTGCTCCACCGTCATGTGCGGGAACAGCGCATAGGACTGAAACATCATGTTGACCGGACGCTCGTACGGGGGCACGCCGGTCATGTCTTCCCCGTCGATCAAGATCCGGCCCGAACTTGGCGTTTCGAATCCTCCCAGCATCCGCAGCAGGGTGGTCTTGCCACATCCCGATGCGCCGAGCAGACAGAAGATCTCGCCCTTGTAGATCTTCAAGCTGACATCATCGACCGCCTTGAAATCGCCGAACGACTTGGTGACACGCTCGACCTGCACGAAAGGACGGGCATCGGGATCCTTCCAGGGAGCGGCTTTGATGGGGCCTGTTGTGCTCGCCATCCCCTTATTGACCCGTCTTGAATTTTTGCCACATGCGCGTGATCGCCCGGGTCTGCTCGGGCGAGTCCGCCAATTGCACCGCCAGCTTCTCGCGGACCTCGGGCGGCGGGTAAATGCCCGGATCGTTCAGCACCGCCGGCGCGACCAGCGCCTGGGCGGGGAGGTTGGCCGTGGCATAGCGCTTGAAGTTGGAGATATCGGCGCTCACCTGCGGCGTCATGATGTAGTTGATATAGGCGTAGGCGCTGTCGGGGTCCGGCGCGTCCTTTGGAATCGCCAGTACGTCGAACCACAAAATCGATCCCTCCTTGGGCACCATGTACTTGATCTCGATCCCCTTGTGGGCATCCTGCGCACGATCGCGCGCCTGTAGAACGTCGCCGTTGTAGCCGATGGCGACGCACAGATCGCCATTGGCGAGGGCCTCGATGTATTCCGAGGAATTGATGTTGCGAACATACGGGCGGATCTTGAGGAGCGTGGTCTCGGCGGCCTCGAGATCCTCCGGCTTCTGCGAATTCGGATCACGCCCGAGATAGTTGAGCACCGCGCGCATCATCTCCGCCGGAGAGTCCAGCACACTGATGCCGCATTTCGCGATTTTTGAGGCCACCGCCGGATCGAATACCAGGCGCCAGCTATCGAGCGGCGCATCCGGCATGAGGGCCTTGACCATTTTCTCGTTGTAGCCGATGCCATTGGTGCCCCAGGTGTAGATCACGCCATGAGCGTTAGCGGGATCGTGGAGGGCAACCTTGGCCATCAACTGCGGGTCCATGTTCTTGAGATTCGGCAGCTTCGACTTGTCGAGCGTCAAATAAACCCCGGCTTTGATCTGCCGCTCGAAGTAGGAGGCGGTGGGCACGACCACATCGAAACCGCTGTGGCCGGCAAGCAGGCGGGTTTCCAGGGTCTCGTTGGTGTCGAAGTACGAGACATTGACCTTGATGCCGGTCTGCTTCTCGAAATCGGACAGGGTGTTGGGCGCGAGATAGTCGGACCAGATGTACAGATTGAGTACTTTATCGCCGCTCGCCGGGCTTGCAGAGGCCCCGGTTCCGGTGGAGCCCGGGCTCTTCGACTTGTCTCCACAGGCATTCAACAATAATGCTGACCCAAGCGCCAGAATCGCCATCCGACGAACACTGAATATCAAACGAGTCCCCTTCTGTTTTCGCCCACCTAAGCGCAAGGGGCTGCGCACTGCGCACTTCCCTCGGCACCTCCGTTATAACGCAGGCCGAGGCGCGGGGACAGAGGCTCTCGCCAAACCTCTCGCTAAACGTTGAGCAGCAGGTGCTCGCGCTCCCAGGAACTGATGACCTGGGCAAAGGTCTCGTACTCCGCTTCCTTAACGGCCGTATAGGCAAGGACGAAGCGGTCCCCGAACAGGTCGACCAAGGGCTTCGATTCGCGGAGCAGTCGCAGCGCCTCGGCCAAGGTGCGGGGTAAAGCGATGGCAAGGTCGTAAGCGCTGCCGGAGATCGGCTCGGAGGGCTTCAATGCCTCCACCATGCCGAGATAGCCGCAGGCGAGCGAAGCGGCTATCGCAAGATAGGGATTGGCATCCGCGCCGCCGACGCGATTCTCGACACGGCGGGCCGCCGGACCTGACATGGGCACGCGCAGGCCGGCGGTTCGATTGTCATAACCCCAGTGCACGTTGATCGGCGCCGACGAGTAGCGGCTGATCCGCCGGTAGCTGTTGACATTGGGTGCGAACAACGACATCGCGGCGGGCAGATACTTCTGCAAGCCGGCGATGTGGCCGAAGAACAAGGACGACGGCGAGCCATCGGAGTTGCTGAAGATGTTCCTGCGGGTCTTCGCATCGACGATGCTCTGGTGTAGGTGCATGGCGCTGCCGGGCTCCTTGGCCATGGGTTTGGCCATGAAGGTCGCATACATCTTGTGGCGCAAGGCCGCCTCACGAGCGGTGCGTTTGAACAGGAAGGCCTGGTCCGCGAGGCTCATGGGATAGCCGTGCAACAGGTTGATTTCCATCTGGGCGGCGCCGGATTCATGGATGAGCGTGTCGATCTCGATGTCCTGGGCTTCGCAAAACGAGTACATGTCATCGAACAGCGGATCGAATTCGTTGACGGCCGCAATGCTGTAGGCTTGGCGGCCGATTTCGGGCCGGCCCGATCGTCCCACCGGCGGTTTCAATGGATAGTCGGAATCGATATTGGGTTCGACCAGGAAGAACTCGAGCTCCGGTGCCACCACCGGCTCCCACCCTTGAGCCTCGTAGAGGTCGAGCACCCGCCTGAGCACATAGCGCGGCGCCATGGTCACCGGCCTGCCGTCACCGTAAAAACAGTCGTGAATCACTTGCGCAGTCGGTTCGGCAGCCCAGGGAACGACGCGCACCGTTTTGGGATCTGCCTTGAGCACGATGTCGATGTCCGACGGGTTCATGGCACTCTGGTCGTCCGGATAGTCACCGGTCACCGTCTGCAAAAAGATCGCCTCGGGCAGGCGCATGCCTTCCTCCTCGGCGAATTTTTGCGCCGGCATGAGTTTGCCGCGGGCCACCCCGGCCATGTCGGGAATGATCGCCTCGACCTCGGAAATGCCGTGTTCTTTGAGGAATTGTTGAATCGTACTCGCCATAGATCACCTTCGAATCGATGCACGCCGACTGGCTTCCCCGAACGCGGAGAAGAGGGCGCTGGAAAAAGGATTCACTGCAAATTGCCATTCAGGATGCCATTGCACCCCCACCGCGAAGGCGGATCCGGCCACGCGAAACGCCTCGATGACGCCATCCGGCGCTCGCGCCTCAACCTCGAGACCGCTGCCCAGCGTCTTCACCCCCTGCCAGTGCAGCGAGTTCACGTCGATGCGATCCTGTCCGGCCAATGCTCGCAGCGAGCCGCTGGGCGTGAGCCGCACCTCATGGGCCGTGCCGTATTGCACGTCGAGAGGGGTGGACTCATCCTCGCGGTGATCGATGTAACCCTCCACCTCGTGCAGTCGCTGGTGTAACGTGCCGCCAAAGGCGACATTCATTTCCTGGAAACCGCGGCAGATCGCGAGAACCGGCAGGCCGGCGGCAACTGCGCGCGGTATCAACGGAAGCGTCGTAGCATCCCGATTTGGGTCATGCAATGTTCCCGGCTCACTCGCCGGTCCTCCATAGTGATGGGGTTCGACGTTCGATGCGCTGCCGGTGAGCAACAATCCGTCACAGGCATCCAACAGGGATGGCAGATCAAGCTCCGTCCCGAGGGCGGGGATGAGCACGGGAACGGCTTTCGCCCCAAGAGCGATCGCCTCGATATATTTTTCGCCGACCATGTGGAAGTACTGCTTCCCATAGAGCCGGCGATCGGCTGGAATTCCGATGAGCGGCAAGCGCGACATGTTTAATATACTAAACGCTTAAGCGATACGACTGGGCTTTTTCGACTGTTGTATTACACCACACCGGCGCTGTTCCGTCCCGCCCCGGTACGTCGATTTGGCTTAAATTTAAGCATTATTTGCCAATAACAGGTGATAATGCGATGCATCAATGTTGCGCCGAGGCCGTTTGTCCCGGTAGGCTCCAAGCCTTGACCCTTGTCAACAGCAATAAAATTTTAAACAGCCGAGCCCGTGAAGAGTTGAGTTGCGACTAGCCGACCCCGCCGCTCCATCGTATTACGCCGCGAGCGTTGCAGACGCTCCGGCGCGGCGGATGCTGCAGGGCGACACCCGCGCAGATGTCGCCGTGGTCGGCGGCGGTATCGCCGGCATTTCGGCTGCGCTCCATCTTGCCGAGCGCGGCTTCAGCGTGGCATTGCTCGAGGCTCGAACTGTCGGCTACGGCGCCTCCGGCCGCAGTGGTGGCCAAACCATTTTCGGACTTGCCGTCGGCCAGAAGACCCTGCGTGCGGCGGTCGGCCGGGACGATGCGCGGCGCCTTTTCGAGTTGTCGGTGGAGGCGCTGGATTGCACCCGAGGGTTGATCGATACCCATCGGATCGATTGCGACTACCAGCCCAACCATGTGCACGTGGCCACCAAGCCGCGCCATGTACGTGAACTCAAAGAGTGGGTCGAGGAATTGCACTCTGAGTATGGGTACACGTCCGCGCAGCTGCTCGATCGGGATGAGCTGCAATCCCATGTGGTGAGCGACCGCTACCTCGCAGGTCTGCTCGATCGCCGCAGCGGGCACCTTCATCCGCTGAAATATACCCGGGGACTCGCGCACGCCGCCGAACGGCGCGGCGTCAGAATATTCGAGAATACGCAGGTGCTGCGCTATGAGAACGGACCGCCGCTGGTCGTGCACAGTGCGCATGGCGCCGTGCATTGCGGGCACGTGGTGTTGTGCGCCAACGCCTACCTGAATGGCCTCGCCCCGGCTCTGGCCCGGCGCATCCTCGGGGTGGGCACTTACATCGTGGCGACCGAGCCCATTCAGCGCAAACGCGCGCTCGAGCTGCTGCCAAGCAACGCCGCCGTTGCCGATATGAACTGGATCTTGGACTATCTGCGCCTGACCGCCGATTACCGGCTGCTGTTCGGCGGAGGCGTGAGCTACAGTGCCATGCAGCCGCCGCATCTGGCGCAATCCATGCGCAGGCGCATGTTGCGCGTTTTTCCTTCGCTCGCCGACGTCCCCGTCGCCTATACCTGGGGCGGCTATCTCGACATCACCATGAGCCGGGCGCCCGATTTCGGGCGCCTTGCGCCGAATGTTTTTTATCTGCAGGGGTTCTCAGGTCACGGCATGACACTGACGGGCCTTGCGGGCCGCCTGATCGCCGAAGCGGTGGCCGGCACCGCCGAACGCTTCGATGTGTTCGCGCGCATTCCGCACCGGGATTTTCCCGGCGGTCCGCTGTTGCGCCGTCCCTCCCTGGTCCTCGCCATGCTCTATTACCGCCTGCGTGACTTGCTCTGATGCTCCCACGCCCGGGCCACATCGCCCCGCAGCCCGTTCAGGACCGATGATCACGCGGCATGGCGGATCACGAAACAACGGTGAATCCTCGCATGCCGCTCGAAGTCGGCAGGGATGGTGCGCGCGCTGATGTCCTCGATGACAAGGTCCGCGAGCGCCCCGGCATCCAACTCGAACCGCGTGTAGTTGGTCGAAAAGACGAGCCGGCCACCCGGCCGGAGGAGCTTCAGCGACCGGCGGATCATGCCCACATGATCTCGCTGCACGTCGAGTACGCCGTCCATGCGCTTGGAATTGGAGAAGGTGGGTGGATCGACGAAAATCAGGTCGAAACGCGCGCCCCAGACGGACTGATTCTCCAACCACTTTAGGCAATCGGCGCGGAACAATTCGTGAGCGGTGTCGCCGAAACCGTTCAGCAGCAAATTCTCATGCGCCCAGTCAAGGTAGGTGTTCGACAAATCGACGCTCACTGTGCTGCGCGCGCCGCCCGCGGCCGCATACACCGTGGCGCTGCCCGTGTAGCAGAATAAATTGAGAAAATCGGTTCCGCCGGCCCAGTCGCGCAGCATCTGCCGTGTGATGCGATGATCGAGGAAGAGCCCGGTGTCGAGATAATCCCGGAAATTCACCCAGAATTTGAGTCCGTTCTCGCGCACCACATGGCGTTGCCCGACGCTCTCCCGTTTTTCGTATTGTTCGCTGCCCTTCTGCGGCTTGCGCATCCGTGAATGCACGTGCGCGAGCGGCACGCCCAGAACCTCCGGCAGCACGGCCAATACCTCGCGGCGGCGCTCGCGGGCGCTTTCCTGGTTGACCGTCCTCGGCGGCGCGTATTCCTGCACGTACACATGCCTGGGCTCGCCGCCGTACAAGTCGATGGCAAAGGCATATTCCGGCATGTCCGCGTCGTACACTCGAAAGCATTCGATTCCTTCGCGCTCCGCCCAGGAGTCCCGTAGTTTGAGATTCTTGCGCAGCCGATTGGCGAACATCTGCGCGCCTGGACGGGCCGACCAGTCGGCGCGCACCGCCTCCGCCGGCCTCTGTTCGCTGGCGGTATCGAGCTCGAACCGCAGCAATCGGCATTCGATCGTGCCGTTGTAAACCCGATGGGTCCGTTTGGCGTACAGGCCGAGATTTCGGGCGAGCGGTGGATTACCGGTGAGCACCGCCGCCTGCCAGCCCATGAAACGCTCTTTGAGCACACGGCCGAGCTCGGAGTAGAGTTCCGCAACCCCGTGCGCCTCACCGTCACGCCCGTGGTTGTGCGCGCCGATGCGCTCTCCATACGGCGGATTGGTCGCCACCAGACCGACCGCGCCGTCGGGCCTTGTCACCGCCTCGAGAGTGCGTTTCTCAACGTGAATCCACTCGGCAACACCGGCGTGCGCGGCGTTCTCGAGGGCCATCCGCACGGCATCAGCGTCGGCATCGGAGCCCAGAATCGTGCGTCGTGCCGTGACCGCCAGACGCCGTGCCCGGGCTTCCTCGCACAGTCGTTTCCACAGTGCGGCATCATGCCCCCGCCAACCCAAAAAGCCAAAGTACTCTCGACCGAGCGCAGGTGCCGCATCGGCCGCGATCAATGCCGCCTCGATCAACAGAGTGCCGGAGCCGCACATCGGATCGACCAGCTTGCCGCCCGCGGCATTGATGGCGGGCCATCCCGAGCGCAGCAGCATGGCCGCAGCCACATTCTCCTTGAGCGGCGCACGACCGCTGTCGATGCGATAGCCGCGCCGATGCAGGCTCTCGCCCGAGAAATCCACGGAGACCAGCGCCGCGGCCCCTTCCACGTGCAGATGCAAGAGCACATCGGGCCGCTCCGGCTTGATGTTGGGACGCTCGCCCGTGCTCTCGCGCAGGTTGTCGCACACGGCGTCCTTGAGGAGCTGAGAACCGTACAGCGTATGGCGGATCGATTCATTGCCGCCGCTGCACTCACAGGCCAGTGTCGCGCCCGCTCCGAGGTGCGCACGCCAATCGATGCGTTTCAAGGCCTCGAACAAGTTCTTCGAGCTGCTCGCGTCGATCTCACCCAAGCTGAGCAACACGCGCGTCGCCGCCCGCGACCAGAGGCAAGCGCGATAACCGCACTCCAAGGTGCCCTGAAATTTCACATCGTGGCTGCGTTCGCGGATGTCGCTCGCGCCGAACTCTTTGAGCTCGTCCGCCAGCACCGACGCTGCACCCACCGGTGCCGTCGCGATCCAATAAAGGACATTCGGAGCGCCCGGCTCGCTCGACTCGCTCACTTCGGAGCTCGCAAGTCCTTCCAATCGGCCGCCGGGTGCTTGGCAAAATGGCGGACCAGAATCCGGTAAACATCGACGTCGAACCCGGCCGGTCGGTCCTTGCGCATGAGCTCCTCAAGCTCCTCCTGCCCCCGGGCGGTGCCGAGATAGGCCCAGCCGTCGAGGACGTGATATTCGCAATCGTCCCCTCGGTGCCTGGAACCCTCACGCAGGGCGATCCGTCCGGGAAACGGCCATGCCTTCAACTTGAGCGCGGACAGGGCCATCATCAGCCGGGTTCGATGCAGGATGAGCGGCTCGAGGCCGATGCATCCACCCCTGCACTTGCCGAGCTGATAAGCAAAACACGAGCCCGCGCTCTCCTCCTGCCCAAGGAGCTTGAGGCACAGAGAATGCGCACGCGCGATGTCGGTCAAGGCCTTGCGCGCATCCCTCTGCGAGTGGAAAACGCCGTAACAACGGTCGAGTTCGCCGGCCTCGAGGGTGTCGATGCAACGGAGCTGAACGCCCCGCGAACCCTCGGCCTCGGCAAGCGTGAAATTCTCCTGCTGCCGCTTCAATCGCTTGTTGTAGAGCGGCTGCTGCTCCTTGATCCATGCCGCCTCCTTGAGCTGCGCACCCAGATCGCCGGCGGTCTCGACCCAGTCGATTCGCCGCGTCTGCCGTGCCTTCTTCTGCTCCTTGGCGTCGGCGTGTTCGCCGGCAAAATGGCCGAGGATTCGGGTGCGCAGCGAGCTGCTCTTGCCGATGTAGAGGAGCACATCGCCCTCGCCGAAGAATCGATAGACGCCGGGCCCCTCCGGCAGTTCGTCGGCGAGGTCCGGCGGCAGATAGGCCGGCAGCCGATGCGCACCGATCACGGTCTTTGCCGCGGCCGCCAGGACGCTTGCAGGTATTTCCCGCAGCCAGATCCGCCACAGATCGGCAATCACCCGGGCATCGCCGAGCGCCCGGTGACGCGCACTGCACTTGAGCCCGTGACGTTCCATCACCACATCGAGATTGTGGCGCACGTAATCGGGGAACAAGCGTCGCGACATCTTCACCGTGCACATCACTCGAGCGGCAAAATGCAAACTTGCGCGTCGGAATTCGGTGCGCAGGAAAGCGTAGTCGAACCGCGCGTTGTGCGCGACGAACACCGCGGCATCGAGTTTCTCGCGCACCCGGGGAGCGAGCTCCGCGAACCGCGGCGCATGGGCGACCATCTCGTTCGTGATCCCGGTGAACGCCTCGATATAGCCGGGAATGCGGCATTCAGGATTGACCAGCGAACTCCATTCGTCGATCACCTCCCCGTCGCGCATCCGCACGATGCCCACTTCGGTGATTCGGTGATACGCGGCATTCCCGCCCGTGGTCTCCAAGTCGACGAAGACCAAATCCCTTGGGCAAGGATCCGCGGTCGGCGGCGGCAAGTCCCCGGTCGGCGCGATCGATTCGGCGGTCAGGATGGGGTTGTCTCTCGTCCGTCCAGAGACAAGATCGAATGGTACAAATCCGGGCGACGGTCGCGAAATACGCCCCATGCTTGTCGATAACGGCGCACCTCGTCCAGATCGAAGGTGGCCGTGAGCACCGTCTCGGTGCTGCGGTCCGCCTCGGCCAGCTTCTCCCCGGTCGGCGACGTGATGAACGAGGAGCCATAAAACGTCATCGAATACTTCTCGCCGGTTTCGCTGCCGATGCGGTTGGAGGCCACCAGCGGCATGATGTTGGCGGCGGCGTGGCCCTGCATGGTGCGTTGCCAATGCGCGCTCGAATCGATCGTGGCGTCTTGCGGCTCCGAGCCGATCGCAGTCGGATACAGAAGCACCTCAGCACCCTTGAGCGCGAGACACCGGGCCGTCTCGGGAAACCATTGATCCCAGCAGATCGCCACGCCGAGCCTGGCAAACCTCGTGTCGAAAACTCGGAACCCGGTGTCGCCCGGCGAAAAGTAAAACTTCTCGTGATAGCCCGGTCCCTCGGGAATATGCGACTTGCGATAGCTGCCAAGCACCGCCCCGCCCGCATCGACCATCACCAGCGAGTTGTAGAACGCCTTGTTGGCACGCTCGAACACGCTGACCGGCAGCACCACGTCGAGTTCGCGGGCCAGCTCGCGAAACCGCTCGACGGCCGGATGACCTTGCAGCGGCCTGGCCAGTTCAAAATGGCTCGAATCGTGATCCTTGCAAAAATAGGGCGTCTCGAACAATTCCTGGATCAGCACCACGTTGGCACCGCGAGCGGCCGCCTCGCGAATCAATCTCTCGGCCTTCTCCAGATTGGCCTCACGGTCCCAGCTACACGCCATTTGGGTCGCGGCTAGCGTGATGGTGCTCATCGCGTGAAGGTACTCATGTCAACACATTCTACCTTAAAGGCTAACCACCTAATTAAAGCCTGCGGATCAAAATGTCGGCGGCGAACTGGCGCTCACGATCTCGCACTCGTCCTCTCCCGGATTGCGAAAGCGGTGCGGAATCGAACTGCGGAAATAATACGCATCGCCAGGGCCGAGAAGTCGCGTATCCGCCCCCACCGACAGTTCGATGCTGCCTCTGACCACCACGCCTCCTTCCTCGCCGGCGTGGGTCAACATTTCCTCCCCGGTATCCGCAGCGGGCGAATAACGCTCGTGCAAGATCGACATGCTGCGCTTGCCCAATCGACCGCCCACGAGCCGCAATTCCACGGCACCGGAACCGATATCGGCCAATTCATCCCGTCGGAAGAACACCTGCGGCTTGCCCGCGAGGTCCAACGTGAAGAAGTCCGCCAAGGCCATCGGAATGCCGTCCAGCACCTTCTTCAGCGAGCTGACCGATGGGCTCACCCGGTTCTGTTCGATCAATGAAATCAAGCCGTTGGTCACGCCCGCACGCTTCGCCAGCTCACGCTGCGAGAGGCCGTACATTTGCCGGACCGCCTTTAAGTGAGCACCTACGTCCACCGTCATGCGTTTATTATATTAAACGGGCAAGCGTCGAAGCCAGCTGAAATTGAGATTAGTGTTGATTTTCCTTATCATCGCTCCGCGCGATGGCCTAACCTCAAGGACGCTCCGATGAACGCACAGCCTACCCCCGTCTTGGCACCGGTCGATCTGGACGCCTTCTGGATGCCGTTTACGGCCAACCGCCATTTCAAAGCCAACCCGCGCCTGCTGGCACGTGCCAAGGGCATGTATTACTGGACCGCGGACGGGCGCGAAGTATTGGACGGAGTCGCCGGCCTGTGGTGCGTCAACGCCGGCCATTGCCGCGCCGAGATTGCCGATGCGGTTGCCCAGCAGTTAAATACCATGGAGTTCGCTCCCACGTTCCAGATGGGGCACCCCATCGCCTTCGAACTGGCGAGCCGGCTGGCGCAATTGGCCCCCCCGAGCATGGACCGGGTGTTCTTCACCAACTCCGGCTCCGAGTCCGTGGACACCGCATTGAAAATCGCCCTTGCCTACCACCGTGCCCGCGGCCAAGGCCAGAAGACCCGTTTCATCGGCCGTGAAAAGGGTTATCACGGCGTGGGCTTCGGCGGGATGTCGGTGGGCGGCATGGTCAATAACCGAAAGACCTTCTCGACCGCCATGATCGCCGGAGTCGACCATCTGCCGCATACGCTCGACATCGCCCACAATGCCTTCTCTCGCGGCTTACCGCACTGGGGTGCGCACCTGGCAAACGAGCTCGAGCGACTGATCGGCTTGCATGACGCCTCGAACATTGCCGCCGTGATCGTCGAACCGATCTCAGGCTCTGCCGGCGTGATACTGCCGCCGGTCGGTTATTTGAAGCGGCTGCGCGAGATCTGCGACAAGAATGATATCTTGCTGATTTTCGACGAGGTCATCACGGGATTCGGGCGCATCGGCCAGCCGTTCGCCGCTCAAGCCTTCGACGTGACGCCGGATCTGATGACCACGGCGAAAGGCCTGACCAACGGGGCCATTCCCATGGGCGCTGTATTCGCGCAGCGCAAGATCTATGAAGCTTTCATGCAAGGCCCGGAAAGCGCCATCGAACTCTTTCACGGCTACACCTATTCGGCGCATCCGGCGGCGTGTGCGGCAGCCCTGGCGACGCTCGACATCTATGCGCGCGAGGGCTTGCTGACCCGCGCCGCTTCGTTGAGCCCCCTATGGGAAGACGCGGTGCACTCCTTGCGCGGCACACCGAAGGTCATCGATGTCCGCAACTACGGGCTGATCGCCGCGGTGGAATTGGAACCGCGGGCTGGCAAACCCGGCACGCGTGCGTTCGACGTTTTCTTGAAGTGCTTCGAGCGCGGCGTCATGGTCCGGCAGACCGGCGACGTGATTGCCATGTCGCCGCCGCTCATCATCGAGCCGAATCAGATCACGCGGCTGGTCGAAACCTTGGGCGAGGTGATCCGCGGCATCGATTGAGCCTGCGGGAGGCCCGGTTGGTCGGGCTAGGGCTTCGCGGCTTCGAACACCGCATACCATTTCTTCGCCGGTTCGATGACTTCCCACGTGCCCTCGAAGCCTGAGGGTACGACGAAGGCCTCGCCGGCACGAAGATCGTGTCTCTCGCCGGTGATCGATTCGATCCGCACACGGCCCTCGATGAGGACGCAGAACTCGTTTTCCGTGTATCGCACCCGCCATTTGCCGCTGGTGCTGCTCCACAGGCCGCAGAAAAATTGCTGCGTGCCATCGGTGAACTGATTCGATACCCGGGTGCGTGGAATGCCGGCGAGAATTTTCTCAGGGTCCGGGCTTGCGAATTCCCCGGTTTGCAGGCGGTCCAAGACGACGATCCTAGGCGGTGCACTCATGCCCTATCGTAGGCACGGCGCAGCCGGCGACACAAGAGCGCGCCGGCGACGGCGCGCCGGGGATCGGGCGGCCCGGCGATCCGGCGCTCCGGCGGCCCGGCACCTCGAGCGCACCGGGCCGTTGGTCGCAAGGCACCGCACCTATCGGATCACTGACCTGCGCTGGCCTGCAAAGCCGGCGACGGCGCTTGCAGCGTCAAGCGAACCCGGCGCTCGAGCGCATAGCCGTCGCTGTCCGCGGCAACGCTTTGACTCTTCCCGTAGGCGTTGATTTCGAGTGCCGCCTCGCTCACGCCCGCAGACAGGAACACGTCGCGGACCGCATCGGCCCGAGCCTCGGACAGCTTCAGGTTCGCATCCACCGTACCGCGCGGATCGGCATACCCATCGACCCGGACCTTCAAGGTCGGCGATTTCGCCACCGCGTCGGCCAACACTTTGATCCCGGTCACCATTTCGGGCGAAAGTTCGGCGCTGCCGGTGCGAAACAGCACATCACCCTGTAAGCCATCGAGTACCTTGGCCGCATCGTCGCGCGCCGTGTCATCGCCGGCAGTTTGCGCGACGGCCACGCTGTGAGACAGCTGGTCGAGCCGCTCTTTCAAGTCGCGATTCGACTCGGACAGATCACCGGTTTGCGCCAGCAGCGCCGCCTTCTCGCGTTGCAAGGCAAGCTCGTCTGACCGCAGCGTAGCCACCTCCGCCTCAGCCTTCGCCGCTTCTTTGGTTGCCTCCTTGGCCCGATGCACTCGATTGCCGAGCCATGTCCCGAGGCCCGCACCCAACACGACCCCGATAGGACCCGCGGCAAAACCGCCGATCACTGCTCCGGTGACGAAACCCACCGGCTCCTGTGGTGATGCGGGGGTGGCGGGTTCACCCGCAAGCGCCACTACGTTCACACAGAGCAAAGATACGGTCCAACCTACCCGGGAATATGTAGTTTTCATGACAGCTCCTGACTACTCTCGACTTCAAGCGACGACCTTCGCCGCTTTTGTGAGGCTATTTCAGGCCACGCTGCAGGCAGCGCCGTGCGCCAATCATGGTGAATTGTGGCGATCCGGCGCTCAAATGCAGCGCCGCCGCGCTTGATGATTCAGGCTTTCAAGGAGAACGGGGTGAAGTTCGTCTGCGTGTCGTAGTAGTCCTCGTTCTCGGCCCGCTTGAGAAAGGCCACGACCCGATAGGTCAACGGTGCCGCGACGATCTCCCAGCCGCTCTTCAGCGCATATTGGGTGAACATGATCGCGAGCAGATGGTTCTGCGGCATGCGGCCGTAAAAGGCGACGAAGTAAAAGATGACCGAATCGACCAATTCACCGCACACGGTCGATCCGATGATGCGGGTCCACAACCATCGGCCGCGGGTCCAGACCTTCATCTTTGCGAGCACAAAGCTGTTGACGAAAGTACCGCACAGGAAGGCGAGGATCGACGCCACCACGATTCTCGGCGTACTGCCGAAGACGGCCTCGATCGCCGCCTGGCTGGCCAGCGAGCCGCCTGAAGGCGGCAGGTGCACGACAATCGCCGACATGATGGAGGCAAAGGCGAGCGCCCCGAATCCCGCCCAGACGACCCGACGGTCCCTCCCGTACCCATAGACCTCGGTCAAGATGTCGCCGAATATGTAGGAGATCGGAAAGAAAATCACGCCGGCGAGAAACGTGACATTGCCGATGACCGGCACCGGGATGGTGGTCTCCTTGGCCGGTCCAATCAGATTCGAGCACAGGAGGATGCAGACATAAGCTGCCATCACGAAGTCGTAGTAACGGAATTCACGGGATTTCGGTGCTGGCGACATATGAACTCAACGCGGTGGTTTGATGGATGCTCACGATATGCCATGCCGGCCCGGCACGACAATCCCCGCGATCTTACGTGGTTCGTTGCCAGCCACCACCCAGCGCCTTCACCAAATAGACGGTGGTGAGAAATTGTTGACCGTGAATCTGCACGGCTTGGCGTTGATTGCCGAGCAGCGTTTGTTGCGTCGTCAGCACGTCCAGGTAAATCGCCACACCACCCTGGTAGCGCGCGTTCGCAATCTCATAGGCGCGCCGCGCGCTGCGCACGCTCGCATCCGCCTGGGCCCCCGCACGCTCGAGCGCCGCAAGGCCGGTGATCCCGTTCTCAACCTCTTCCATGGCGCCGAGCACGGTCTGCCGATAAGTGGCGACCGCAGCCGCATAATCCTGTTCCGCGATGCGTACATTCGCCCCCGTTCGCCCGGCATTGAACAGCGTCTGGGCTCCGCTCAGCCCCGCCCCCCACAGCTGACTGGGCGCATCGAACAAGGAGGCAACCGCCGCGCTTTCCCACCCGAATCCGGGCACCAACGGTAATAGCTGGATCGTCGGGAAATAGGCCGCCCGAGCCACGCCGATGCGCGCATTGGCGCCGGCCATCGCCCGCTCGGCAGCGGCCACATCGGGTCGCCGCTGCAATAGATCCGACGGCACGCCCACCGGCACCCCGGGCAGGCGAGCCGATTCGGCCACCGGCGCGAGGCTGAACGTCGGAGCGGGCGTGCCGATGAGCGTCGCGATCGCATGCTCGTTCTGCGCGCGTTCGACCTCGAGCAGTTCGAATTGCGCCGCGCTGTTCTCAACCAGGGACTGCTGCTGTGCCAAATCCAGGCCCGTGGCGAAACCCAGCGCATGGCGCGAGGAAATGAACGTGAGGGCATCACGCTCGAGGGCCAGGCTGGTCTTGAGCACATCGATCTCGGCATCGAGTTCGCGCACTGTGAAATAGTCGCTGACCAACTGAGCCGTGAGCAAAAGCCGTGTATTCTCGAAATCCGCCGCCGCCTGTTCGGCGGCGGCACGGTAGCCCTCGACCTGACGCCGCACCCGGCCGAACAGATCGAACTCGTAGTTCACGGTGAGGCCCACCACGAAATCGTTCTGCACCGTCGACTGATTCGGCACCGAATACGAAGATAACGGCCGGTTGGCAGAAATTTTTCCGCGCGACGCATCAGCCGACAGACCGATCTCGGGATATAAATACGACTTCGCAACCGTTACCTCGCTGCGCGCCTGCTCGAGTCGCGCGGCGCTGACGACCAGGCTCTGATTGCCGGCCCAAGCCTGCGCCACCAGGCGATTCAGGACCTCATCGTTGAAGGACTCCCACCACCGACCCTTCCCTGCCGCATCGCGTGGAGCGGCGGCCGCCCAAGGCTGCACAGGCTGCCAAGCGGCCGGCGTCTCGACGGCCGGTCGATGGTAGTCGGGTCCGACCGCGCAGCCGCTTGCCGACATGACCGTCGCCACCGCCAGCGCCATCCGCGCGTTCCGCTGTCCGTCACTCAGGAAGCTCATGTCGCGCCGGCCGTGTTCGCACTGACCACCGACACCACATCGCCATCGGCCAGCGAGTCAGCTGGATTGACGATGATGCGCGTTTGTGAATCGATCCCCGAGAGCACTTCAATCGAGGTTCCGAAATCCGTTCCGAGCTTGACCGGGGTGAGATGAACGCGGCCGCCGCCGTCGACCACGGCGACGCGCGGCCCCTCCGGCCGGAACAAAAGGACGTTGGTCGGGATGACCACCGCCGCATGACCGCCGTTGATCGGCAAGGCAACCTGGACATAGGCGCCCGCCAACAGGGCACCATCGTGGTTCGGGACCCGGATTTCCACCTGCAGCGTGCGGGTCGCAGGATCGATGGCCCGCGCTGTGCGGGCAATGGTGCCCTTGAATTCCTGCCCCGCACGCTCGGCGAGCGACACCGTCACGGCGTCGCCGATTTTCACCTGGTCGGCGTACATCTGTGGGACATACACGTAGAGGCGCAGCGGATCGACACGCGCCACCGTGAACAGCGCCTGGCCGACCCCGCCATTGCCTGCGTTGATGAGATCACCCACATCGACGTTGCGGCGGGTCAATACCCCGTCGAACGGTGCGGTGACCCGATTGAATCCCTGCATGCTCTTGAGCCTTTCGACGTTGGCATCCGCCGCCGCGAGGTCGGCTTCGGCCTGGCTGGCTGCACTCAATCGTTCTTCGAGATCTTGCTGGGTCACCGCATCCTGCGCCCGCAAGCTCTGCCATCGCTGCGCGGTGCTCTTCGCCAGCGCCTCGCTGGACGCCGACAGTGCGCGGGCGGCCTGCGCCTGACGCAGCTGTTGATCGATCTCCGGCGCGGTTATTTCCGCCAACACCTCACCCTGCCTGACCGAAGCGCCGATATCCTTCGTCCAGCGCACCAGATACCCGCTGCTTCGCGCATACACGGTCGATTCGATCTCACCCTGCAACGTGCCGGGCAAGGTCACGGGCAGTTCATCGCCGCCGGCGGCGGGCTGCATCGTGGTCACGTACTGAACGGCATGGATCGCGGTGGCATCCTCGAGCGCCCTCGCCTGGATGGAGCGGTGCACGAGCACCACCGCTGCGCCGAGGAGCAACACGGCAACCAAGCCGGTCACCAAGACCGTGGCTCGTCTCAACAACGCCTGGGGGGCCGACTCAGCCATATCACGTCACACGGCTCCCTGGGCGGCCGGCATCGATCCCGCCGACCGCTGCCGCTTGCGCTCCTCCAACCGCCGATGCACTCCGGCAAAAATAACCGGCACGAACAGAAGCGTCGAGACCGTCGCGAACAGCAAACCACCGATGACCGCGCGCCCCAAGGGTGCGTTCTGCTCGGCGCCTTCTCCCAATCCCAGGGCCATCGGGATCATGCCTATCATCATGGCGAGCGCCGTCATCAACACCGGCCTGATACGGGTCGCTCCAGCGTCACGCGCCGCTTGGATCGGATCCAAACCTTCGTTCATGCGCTGGCGGGCAAACGCGACGATCAAGATGCTGTTCGCCGTGGCCACGCCCATCGTCATGATGGCTCCCGTGAGCGCCGGCACACTCAATGTGGTGCCGGTCAACAACAGCATCCAACAGATCCCCGCCAGCGCCGCGGGCAGGGCGGTAATGATGATGAACGCGTCAACCCAAGACTGAAAATTCACGACGATGAGCAGGTACACCATGACGATGGCCACCGCCAGCCCGATGCCCAGTTGGATGAACGACGATTTCATGGTCTGCGCCTGACCCAACATCGAGATCTTGGAACCGCGCGGCAGCTGCGGCCGGATCGCGTCGACCAGGCGCTCAATCGATGCCGAAACGCTCCCCATGTCGCGACCCTGCACACTCACGTAGATGTCGCTTGCCGGCTCCAGGTTGTAGCGCGAGGCCACCGCCGCCTGCGCCGCCGGCGCGACGCCCACCAGATTGCTGAGCAGTTGTGGTGCGGCGCCGGGCGCGGGCGCCAGGGGAGGCTTCACCGGCGTACGCAGCAGGGCATCCAGGCTGTCGATTGAATATTGCGGCGATTGCACGGTCAGATTGTAGACGATTCCATTCGACGGATTGAGCCAGAAGTTCGGCGAGGTCTGCGAGGTACCCGACGTGGAGACGAGCAAGTCCCCCGTGACATCGCTCGGGCTCAAGCCCAGCTGCTGCATCTGGGTCCGGTCCATGCTGAGTGAAAGCGTCGGCAAATCGAGCCGCTGATGGATGTGAGTGTCGACCGCGCCGTTCACCTTGAGGATCTGCTTCATGAGTTTGGCTGCGATGAGGTAGTTGCCTCGCACGTCATTGCCGGTGAGCTGGACGTCAATGGCCGCGGGCAGACCAAAATTCAGGATCTGGGTCACCATATCGGCGGGCTGGAAGAAGAACTCCGCGCCGGGAAAGAGCTTCGGCAGATCGCGGCGCAGCTGCTCGATGTAGCGTGCCGTCGGCGCATGACCCTCGTTCAATGAAATCTGAAACTCGCCGTCCCATGAGCCAAAGACACCCGAGTTGCTGTACGAGAGGTTGAGGCCGCTGTAAGGCACGCCCAGGTTGTCGAGAATGGTTCCCAGCTCAGCCGGCGGCACGATACGCCGTATGGCGGCATCGACTTCGTCGGCGGTACGGGCGGTCTCCTCGATTCGAGTGCCGCTCGGCAAACGCATGTGCATGCGGATCTGCCCCGCATCGACATTCGGAAAAAAATCACGCCCGAGCAGGAACACGAGTCCGCAGGACAGCACGCAGAAACCGAGGAACAGAGCGGCGAAGCGCCGCCGGCGCGCGAGCACCGCGGTCAAGATCACCGTGTAGCCCGCGCGAATTTTCTCGAACCGCGCGTCGAACGCCCGATAGACCCGCTGCAACACACTCGGGGGTGCGGCCGGGTCAGCCGGCGCATGGTCCATGAGCAGCATCACCAGAGTCGGCACCAAGGTGCGCGACAGCACGTAGGAGGCAAGCATGGCGAAGACCACCGCCTCCGCCAACGGCGCAAACAGGAAACGGGCAACACCCGACAGAAAGAACATCGGCACGAACACGATGCAGATGCACAGCGTCGACACGAGCGCGGGAATCGCAATCTCGCCGGCGCCGTCGAGGATGGCCTTGTGCAGATCCGAACCGAGATGCAGGTGGCGTTCGATGTTCTCGATGGTGACCGTGGCATCGTCCACCAGGATTCCGACCGCCAGCGCCAGACCACCGAGCGTCATGATGTTGAGCGTTTCGCCCACCGCGTCGAGCGCAATGATCGAGGATAGGATCGACAGCGGAATTGAAACCGCGATGATGCAGGTGCTCCGCCAATTGCCGAGGAACAGCAGGATCAGCGCGGCGGTCAGTCCCGCCGCGATCAACGCCTCGCGCACGACGCCGGCGATGGCGGCCCGGACGAATGTCGACTGATCGAACAAGGGGGCGATCTTCAGATCCTTTGGCAGCGACTGGGCCAGCACCGGCAGGTTCGTCAGCACCCCTTTCACGATGTCAAGGGTGGAGGCGCTGCCATTCTTGATGACCGACAAGAGCACACCGCGTTGGCCGTTCTGACGGACGATGTTGGTCTGCGGCGAAAACCCGTCACGCACGTGCGCCACTTCGGCGAGATAGGTCGTGGCCCCGGCGCGCGTGACCACCGGGATTCGGTTCAGGCCGCCCACCGTGTCCGGTGATGCGTTGGTGGCAAGGACGAATTCGGTCGCGCCAATCTTGGCGGTGCCCGATGGCAGCACCAGGTTCTGCACGTTGACCGCATTGACCACGTCAATCGGCGTGAGTCCCCTGGCCAGCAACGCAGCGTTGTCCAAGTCCACCGAGATCACGCGCTGCTTGCCGCCGAATGGCCAGGGAATCGCAACGCCGGGAATGGTGACCAGATGCGGCCTCAGAAAATTGACGCCGGTATCGAACAAGGCCTGCTCGGTCATGGTCGGACTGGACAGACCCAGCTGGATGACGGGAATGCTGGAGGCCGAGTACTTGATGACCAGAGGCGGCAGGATGCCCGGCGGCATCTGCTTCAGTTGCGACTGCTCCAAGGCCACCACTTGCGCAATGGCGGTCGGAATATTGGCGGTGGGTTGAAAAAAAATCTTGATGACGGCGATGCCGTTCAGCGATTGAGACTCGATATGCTCGATGTCATTGACCGTGGTCGTGAGGCTGCGCTCGTTGACGGCGGTGATTCTAAGGCCGACCTCCTGCGCGGAAAGACCCGTGTAGTTCCAGACGATGCTGATCACCGGAATGTTGATCTCTGGAAAGATGTCGGTGGGCATCTTGAGCAGCACCAAGGGTGTCGCCAGCAGGATCAGCAACGCCATGACCAGGAAGGTGTAGGGCCGCCGCAGCGCAAGTTGAACGATCCACATGGCCACGGGATCTTAAGCCGCGAAGGCGCAAGTGAGAAGCGACTTCGGCAGCGTTGCCGGGTGGTTACGACGCCTTGGTGTGAACCGCAGCCCCCAGCGGCGAAGCGAGGTTGTTGAAATACCTCATTTCCCGGTTGGAGACGCCGGCAGCGTATCGGGATGGCAGCCGCTTGATCTCCACCTTTCCGGTGGCCGGCGAAAAACTGACCAGCCGGGGATAGGTCTCACCCAGGGCTTCACCGACGACGGGCACGCCCCGTTCGCGCATGAACTGCCGCACACAAACGATGGTCTTGGCGATGGCCTCGGTGACGGCCGGACTGCTGCGCATCCCACCAAAAATTCTTGCCTTCAGCCGTTCACGGCTCGCTCCAATCGCGGTCAGTTCACCGATGAGCGCGTCCAGCTCGAGATGGCATTGGCGCAATGCCTCGAGGTCCGCCTTCATCCCCCACGCCGATCGTGACTGCTCACGACTCGTGGGCAAGAGCACGAGACGCATGCCTCCCACGCGCTCCAGCGGATCGCGAATGCACACCGCGATGGACGATCCCACCTCCGCCGAAATGAACTCATCATGGCGTGTGATGAATGCCTCACCGGGCAGGACTCTCGCCGTCCAACGACGGTGCTGACGATCCCACAGGCGCATCACCCCCTCAAAGCCCGGACTGACCGGGGGGGCCGATTCGCGCGGCGGCATGTAAGGTCCTCTGTCGGTCATAAAATGATTTATCGGCCGGTGTTCAAGGAGGTTTAGCGGAAAAATGCGACGCCGCGCAGCTCAAATCGAAGGTTTAAGATCGTGTCATCTGCCTTACGACACTTGCAATTGACCCCACTCACGGAAAAGAATGGGAAGTCTGCAACGAGACACCGGGACCGGGCTGAGTGTTTTGTTAGTCCCATGAGGTTCGGTTCCGGCTCCCGTTGTCGCTCGTACTCCCGCCACGAACACTCGTCGACCGCCAGCTCCGTCATTCTTTCGTGTTCGAATCGCCCGTATCAGTGCTCTCGGGCCGCTCCACCACCCAAAGATAGAAGCCCAGCAGTCCCGCCGCCGTGGCAATCGCCACCGCCGTACCCGTGATGAGCGGCGCCAGCTTCAAAAGGAATGGTTTCTTGGTCATGTGCAACGCCATCGACACCCTCCCCCAACCCTTGGGCGTCGCATAGGCCGCCAGCGTTCCGACGAGCACGGACAGGGCACTCGCGAAGCCCGCGATGGCCCCGGCCGACCGGTGAACCTGCTTTTTTTGAAGGACTTTCGCGATATTCGTGTGGATCGAGCTCATCGTGATTCTGATCTGCGACGGAGACCGGCGACCTAATCCCAATCCGAGTCTAAGAAACGCCGACGATTCAGGCAACCACCCTGATGCCGGGTTGAACAATACGACGAAGCCGAGCTGTCGATGGCGGCATCCCGAGCACTTGGCTGTCGCCGCGGGGAGCCTCTGCGGTAGAATGAAGCCGCTCCGAGCGCAAAGCGAGCGCTTGCTCTGCCGGCTTAGCACAGTGGTAGTGCAACGGTTTTGTAAACCGTAGGTCGGGGGTTCGAATCCCTCAGCCGGCAAATTCCCGCAAACGTGTCCGCATACATCCGTCGGCATGGGCCATTGATTGTGCTCAGTTCGAACCCCCGACAAACAAAAAGTCGGGTTCGACAACTTCGC